>CEQG01150925.1_pt1 | contig 45225 bp, 43 predicted proteins | sample 350301 | NCBI WGS metagenome assembly CEQG01 (sample SAMEA2621242, study PRJEB7988) | marine metagenome | isolation source: saline water (ENVO:00002010), including | reverse complement strand
CATTCATGATACTGGGCAACACCTGTACGCGCAGTTGTGGTTTTTGTGGCGTTAAGACCGGCAGGCCAGACACCGTGGACTGGGAAGAACCTGAAAAAGTGGCGCGCAGCATCAAGTTGATGAACATCAAGCATGCCGTTGTGACCTCAGTGGACCGGGATGACCTCAAGGACATGGGCAGCATCATGTGGGCAGAGACCGTGAAGGCTATACGCAGGATGAACCCAGAGACCACGCTGGAGACCCTTATTCCAGACTTTCAAGGTAACAAGAGAAACATAGACCGAATTGTTGAAGTTGCCCCAGAAGTGGTATCCCACAATATGGAAACGGTAAAAAGACTTACCCGCGAGGTGCGCATCCAGGCAAAATATGAGCGTAGCCTAGAAGTACTTGCCTATCTTAAGGAACAAGGTGCCCGGAGGACAAAATCTGGCATCATGCTGGGACTGGGAGAACAGGAAGATGAAGTTTTACAGGTCATGCAGGACCTACGCCAGGCCAATGTTGATGTGGTCACCATAGGCCAGTACTTGCAACCCTCAAAGAGGCATCTGCCGGTCAAGCAGTTCATCACCCCAGACCAGTTCAAGAAATATGAAGAAGTGGGCCTTGAGATGGGTTTCCGCCATGTGGAGAGTGGCGCACTGGTACGGTCTTCTTATAAAGCACACAAGCACATCAACTAGTCAAAAAAAGGCTTCTTGCCATGCAAAAAATAAGGATAGGCATCAACGGTTTTGGCCGTATAGGCCGCCGGTTGACCCGCCTGCTCATAGACAATCCCGCCATAGAGGTTGTTGCCATCAACGACATGGCAGACACACGCACCCTTGCACACCTTTTAAAATACGACAGTATACATGGCATCCTGGATGCTTCGGTAGAGGCCGTGGAGCATAATGGGCATTTCCTGCTCAAAATAAATGGCAGGGACATCATGTTCCACAACACGCTTGATCCTAAGGAAATTCCGTGGAAACGGTATGATGTGGACCTAGTTGTTGAGAGCACCGGCAAGTTCAAGGACAGGACCTCACTAGAAAAACATATCCTGGCCGGGGCGCCTAAGGTAATCTTGAGCGTACCACCAGAAGACGACTCCATCAAAACCGTGGTGCTGGGCGTCAACGAGCATATCGTGCATACAGATGACCTCATCATCTCAAATGCGAGCTGCACCACTAATAATGCGGCGCCCATGATAAAAGTGGTCCAGGACCTCTGCGGTATCAAGCAGGCATACATTTCAACGGTGCATAGCTATACCACTGACCAAAGCCTACATGACCAGCCACACCGCGATCTACGCAGGGCCCGTGCAGCAGGACAATCTATTGTGCCCACGACCACCGGGGCAGCAAAAGCGCTCACGAAAATTTTTCCAGATCTTGCCGGGGTTATAGGCGGTTGCGGTATCCGGGTGCCGGTAGCTGATGGATCGCTCACGGATGTCACCTTGAATGTTTCGCGCCCCACAAGTATTGAAGAAATCAATGAAGCGTTTAGGCATGAAGCCTCGCATGGCCTGAAGAGCATCCTTGAATTTACTGATATTCCTTTGGTTTCGGTCGATATCATAGGCAACACGCATTCTTGTATATTTGATTCGCAGATGACCTCAGTTATAGGGAATCTCGTGAAATTGATAGGGTGGTATGACAATGAAACGGGATACTCTGCAAGAATTATAGATTTAATTAGTTATTTTTGTTTATTAACGAATTAAAATTTGGGATTTTTCAGGAGAAAAATTTACTTTACCCCACTTCAACGTTGAGTTATGTACAGGACCAAGGCGCTTTTTTATGTGTTCTTTTTGCTTATTGGTATTTGCCATGCTCAAGATGGTAGCCAGAATGTGGAAGCTACCAACACCACAATAGATACCTTGTTTAGGCAGACGGCATCTTCCATTGAAAAGCTGGATTACAAACTTGCCATTACAAAACTTACCCAGGCCAAGGAACTTGCCATAAGCATCAACAATAAGAGCAAGATGGCCCTTAGCAGTAGCCTTCTGGCCACCATCTACCTGGCCCGCAAGGAATATGACAACGCCCGTATTGAAAGCGCAAAGGCCATAAACCTACAGCAAGAGCTTGAAGACCTCCAGGAACTCGCAAAGAGCTATCTCACCTATGGCAGGATATTACTGATAGAGGATAATACTACTGATGCAAAGGATTACCTGCTCAATGCCCAAAAGTATTTTGATGATTTTGACAACAACATCTATCTAGCCCGTACCCAGCTCTACCTGGGAAAGTTATATTCTAAAGAAGGCAACCTTGGAGAAGCACTAACCACATTGACCTCTGCCGAAAAGACCCTGGAAAAATACCCCAGCGACAAGAGCAACAATAGCCTAAAGGCAAATATCCCGCTTGAAATCGCAAAAGCACGCCACAGGCTCAATGAAGATGAGATTGCCCTGGGAAAAGCCACAATAGCACTTGACCTTGCAAGGGAGAAGGCCCTGCCAGAAATTGAAGTTGATGCACTGCTCGCACTGAGCAAAATCAACAATAGCCTGGGCAATTATGAGGAAGCTTATAAAAAATTAAATGAATATCAAGAGAAACAGCAGTTATACTTTGGCACAAATGGCACCCAGCTAAGTCAAACGGTCTATAATCAAATCGCTCCAGAAATTGACCCGGATAGATATGACCCAAAGCTGCGCAACAGGATAAGCAAGATCACCACGGTACTTGTGATTGCCCTGTTCACGATACTTTGCCTCCTGGCACTCTCTTTATATAAAAACAACAGCCTTAGGGCAAAAGCAAATGAGCTCCTGCAGGCCAAGAACACGGAGTTGATGATTGCAAAGGACAATGCCGAGAAAGCCTCAATGGTCAAGGCACAGTTTTTATCTACCATCACGCATGAGCTACGCACCCCTATGTATGCCGTTACGGGACTCACCCATTTATTGCTTAACGAAAACCCCACCGAGGAACAGAAAAAACACCTGGACTCCCTTAAATTTTCAGGAGAATACCTATTATCCCTCATCAACAACATACTTGACCTCAATAAACTAGAAGCCAACAAGGTAGAGGTTGAGCAGACCACGTTCAACCTACGCAAACGTGTGGATGACGTTATTTTTGCACTAGAGCGCTCAGCTCAAGAAAAAGGCAACAAGCTTAAAATTGAATTTGACAAGGATATACCTGAGCAGATAATTGGTGATCCATTAATGATTTCACAAATTCTTATAAACCTGGTAGGCAACGGTAATAAGTTCACCAGGGATGGAGAGGTGACGGTAAGGGTGCAGAAAAAGAGCCAGACAGATTCTCAAATCTACCTTCACTTTGAAGTTGAGGACACTGGAGAAGGCATCAGCAAGAAAAAACAGAAAAACATCTTCCAGAACTTCACACAAGGATCTGTGCAGATCAACAGGAAATTTGGCGGAACCGGCCTGGGATTATCAATCGTCAAAAGATTACTGGATCTGCAAGGCTCCAGGATTGAGCTGGAAAGCACACTGGGCAAAGGCTCTAATTTTCATTTTGACATCAAATATGGCATCCTGAGAAAATCTGCCGAGACCGACAAGGAAGTCGTTTACGATATAGATTATGATGCACTCATAGGCAAGCACATACTAATCGTTGAAGATAACAAGATCAACCAGATGATCACCCGCAAGATCCTTGAAAAAAACAAGATGACCTGCGACGTGGCAGATGATGGAGAAATCGCCCTTGAAAAAATCAAGAACGAGACCTATGACCTAGTATTGATGGACATCCACATGCCCGGCATAAGTGGTACAGAAGCCACAAAAGAGGTCAGAAAATACAACAAGGAACTTCCCATTTTAGCCCTTACAGCGGTAACCATTGATGAAAACATTGATGATTTTTACCTCGCCGGCTTTAGCGATGTTATCCCAAAACCCTATAAAGTAGAAGAATTTTTCAGCAAGATCTACAACAGCCTGCAGCGCAAGAAAGTTAACGTGTAAAACTACCGCAAAAATCCCTGATACTATTGTTAAAGCCCTCTCCCCCATCAATAAAATGGGTCTTGATGGGCAAATAATACACCCTTGCCCTGCTTAACCTGTCAAGAAGGCGCATGTAATCCTTCTCAGTGGTAACAATAACCTCAGCGCTATCAAGAGCATCTATTTCTGCATCTGTAAAAGCATGATGGTCAGAAAATTTTTTATGGTCAAAAGCCAACCCCAATGATTTGAGATAAGCAATAAAGGGTCCTGGCCTTGCAATGCCGGTGACAACCGTAAGGTCTTTATTCATTAACGCACCAACCATGACCTTCTCACCACTTCCGTGGAAAAATTCACCATACGCTATCGCTGAGAAATAAACCGTAGCACCTGAATATTCATTTATTTTTTTACGTATCACCGTCATTTCGGCAGCTGAAAGGTCAGGGGGACATTTGGTCACCACGATGCTATCAGCCCTGGCCGCCCCACTTTTTCCTTCTCTTAAATCCCCTGCCGGTAGGACTAAATCTTCATAAAAAGGCGATGTGTATGAAGTAAGCATGATCATATGTCCCGGCCTCACATATCTATGTTGAAAAACATCATCGAGCAAGATAACATCAGGAGGGTTTGTGCCATTGAGCATACAGGTGATACCATGCCTCCTATCTTCATCCACATATACATCGACCCCAGGAAATTTTTGAGCAATTTGCAACGGTTCATCACCCACCTCACCCGCCTTCATCCGTGGCGTGACCTTTAAAAAGCCTTTGGTCTTCCTACCATAGCCACGGCTCAATACCGCAAGGTGATATTGTTCCTGGAGCAGGGAGAGCACATGCTCAACCATGGGGGTCTTGCCCGTGCCTCCCACACTCAGGTTGCCCACGCCTATAACGGGAAAATCATATTCTTGACCGGGCAGGATATGGTTGTCAAAGAGGATATTTCGCGTAAGCGTTATCCCATCATAGAGAATGGCAAGGGGATAAAGCAATTTTCGCAGCTTCTTCATAAGGACGAAGGTATAATTTTTATCTTTACAACTTAACGGCAAATCATGACGGTAAACGAAGTCACAGCTGCTCTTGAAGCGCTCGCACCACTACCCTATGCAGAAGATTTTGACAATGTGGGGCTCCTGGTGGGCGACCCGCAATGGGAGGTGTCAAACATACTGGTAACCCTTGACACCCTTGAGAAAACCGTGGATGAGGCCATCGCAAAAGATTGTAACCTTATCATAAGTTTTCATCCCATTATCTTCTCTGGGCTCAAAAAAATCACCGGAAAAAACTATGTGGAACGGGTCATCCTCAAGTGCATCAAGAATGATATTGCTATCTATGCCATCCACACCGCGCTCGACAATGTGCCCGCAGGGGTCAACAAGGGCATGTGTGATGCACTGGGGCTTGTTGACACGGGCATATTGATCCCCAAGAAAGGGAACATCAAGAAATTGACCACCTATGTACCAAAAAATGAAGTGATTCATGTGCGGGAAGCCCTTTTTAAGGCCGGTGCCGGCAGTATAGGCAATTATGACAACTGTAGTTTTTCGACAAAGGGCAAAGGCAGCTTCCGCGGAAATGAGAACAGCAATCCCACCGTGGGCGAGAAAGGCCAGCTACACCTCGAGAAAGAAGTGCAGCTCAACATCACGTTTGAAGCCCATAAAGAAAGACAGGTGCTTGATGCCCTCTTTAAATCACACTCTTATGAAGAAGTGGCATATGAAGTTTACACACTTGATAATGTTGATCAAAATGTGGGCATGGGCATGGTAGGATACCTGGCCATGCCCATGGACGAAATGGCCTTTTTGCGCCATGTTCAAAAAAGTTTTCACTGTGGAGGGGTAAGGTTTTCTGAGCTACAGGACAAACCCGTACAAAAAGTTGCCGTACTGGGCGGCAGTGGCAGCTTTGCCATTGAAGCCGCAAAGGCCTCAGGCGCAGATGCTTTTATCACCGCAGACCTTAAATATCACCAGTTTTACCAGGCAGAGGGCAAGATTGTGCTCGTGGATATAGGCCATTATGAAAGTGAACAATACACAAAAAATATTTTAACTCAATATCTTACAGAAAAATTTACTAATTTTGCAGTCATTTTATCGGACGAAGATACAAATCCCATTAAGTATTTATAACGCATGGCAAAGAAGAATGAAGCTACGGTTGAAGAAAAACTAAGAGCACTCTACGACCTTCAACTCATACACTCTAGAATTGATACAATACGCAGCGTACGCGGCGAGCTACCGCTAGAGGTAGAAGACCTTGAGGACGAGGTCGCAGGCTTGAACAAGCGCCTTGACAAACTTGATGCTGAGCGTGAAATGATCGAAGAGCAGATCAAGACCAAGAAAAACCTTATTGAAGAGAGCAAGGCAGCGATTAAAAAGTATGCCGAGCAGCAAAAGAACGTGCGCAACAATAGGGAATACAATTCCTTGAGCAAGGAAATCGAGTTTCAAGAACTTGAAATTCAACTTGCTGAAAAGAACATCAAGGAATACAGGGTGCAAATAGAGCAAAAGAAAGAAGTAATCGAGAACACTAAAGAAAAACTTGCTGAGCGTGAGGACCACCTTAAGCACAAAAAAGGTGAACTTGATGAAATCCTTTCTGAGACACAAAAAGAAGAAGAAACCCTACTCAAAAAGAGTGAGGAATTTGAACAGGATATCGAAGACCGCCTAGTCAAGGCATACAAGCGCATACGTACCAATGTACGCAACGGGCTGGCCATTGTACCCATTGAAAGGGGAGCATCTGGTGGGTCTTTCTTTACCATCCCCCCACAGGTACAGATGGAAATCGCTTCACGCAAAAAAATCATCACTGATGAACACAGCGGGCGTATCCTGGTAGATGAGGAACTTGCAAGGGAAGAACAAGAAAGAATGGAAGATATATTTGCCAAGATCTAACAGCATTTTTCATTTATAATATGAAGAACCCCACGCCACAAGCGTGGGGTTCTGTTTTTTCAAGGGTTTAACAAGACCTTGACAACGCTGTGCTTTTCAAACCCTTAACTTTGCCCATCAATTCATAACTTATGAAGTCTCTACACACACTTATAGCCGCAATATTCATATTCACTTCCTGCAATAGCGGGAAACAACCTGAAAAGGCAAGTGAAATGGCACTTAAGGACCCCGTGCAGACGCAACCTGTGGACGGCAATAAGCGCGCTTATTTTGCAAGCGGCTGTTTCTGGTGCGTGGAGGCTATTTTTGAAAGTGTAAACGGTGTAAAGGAAGCCGTGAGCGGGTACAGTGGCGGTAACGAGAAAAACCCAACCTATAAAGAGGTAAGCTATGGAAGAACAGGGCATGCAGAAGCCGTAGAAGTATTTTATGACCCTGAAGTAGTGGATTTTGAAACCCTTGTACGGGTGTTCTTTGGCTCGCAGGACCCCACCACCCCAAACAGGCAGGGCCCAGACCGTGGCAAGCAGTATAGGTCAATAGCATTTTATCAAAATGATGAAGAAAAGAAAATCATTGAGGACGTTATTGAAGAACTAAATCAAACTACCTTTGATGGCGAGATCGTGACAGAAGTGGTTCCGTTTCAAAAATTCTGGGAGGCTGAAGGCTATCATCAAAACTATGAAAGGCTCCACCCCAATGAACCATATATAAGAAATGTTTCAATCCCCAGGATCAACAGGTTCAAGGCAAAATTTCCTGAACTTTTGAAAAAAGGAGCAGCTCACTAACGTGCGTATTTGTTTATTTATCCTAACCATATTTATAAGTATGAGCACATCAGCCCAGCAAGATTTTTCCAAGCTTAAATGGAAGAACCGCATCATTGTCTTCAACACGCCAAGCCTGTCTAATGAAGATTTTAAAAACCAATGGGATGCCTTTATGGAGTTCCCAAAAAAAATAAGTGACCGCAACATCCTGCTCTTTGTGCTCGTCAAGGGCAAAATTTACGATAATGACCTCCGCTTGATACAAAAAATGGAAGTTGCCGAAATACGTAAAAAATACCAGCTCACCCAGTCCTACCCCGGCTTTATCCTCATAGGCAAAGATGGTGGCGTAAAGTCAAGAAAAGAATATTTTATAGACCCTAAGGACGTATTTCTCAACATCGACCAGATGCCCATGCGTCAACAGGAAATGAAACAAAACATTATTGTGGATTAAATCACGCACCCTATTAAAACTTAAAAAGGTACACTCCATAAACCACGGACCGTACCTTTTTTTTGTCCTGTCCATAGATTAGATGTTATGTTTTGGCTTAAAGCCAAATAAACTTGTCCATACTTTCACGTCAGGTCAACTCCACCGGGAGGGATTTTACCCTGGTAGGATTGACGATTTTTGATTTAAGAATAGTTTAACTGCATAAAAGTAAGCCTGGCGTTTTTTAAAAGACTCAACATCCATAATCATTAACACAGTCGATTAAACAATTGTCTTAAAAACCAAAAAAATGCAGAGCACACAACCTCTATTACAAGCGTATAACCTTTCTGGAATCCAATTGAAAAACCGCGTCATTATGGCCCCTATGACCAGGAGCAGGGCAGACAATGAAGGAAACACACCCACTGACATACACGTAAAGTACTACACCCAGCGTGCCGGTGCAGGATTGATAATTTCAGAAGGGTCTCAAGTCTCCAAGGAGGCGGTGGGATACATAAACACACCGGGCATCTATTCTAAAGAGCAGGTTGAAGGTTGGAAAAAAGTAACTGCTGCCGTGCATGACGAGGGTGGCAAGATATTCATCCAGCTATGGCACGTGGGCAGGATGTCTCATCCAGATTTTCATAATGGCGACAAACCCCTGGCCCCCAGTGCGGTCAATCCTGATGCAAAAGCATTTACCACAGAAGGCTTTAAGGAGACCGTGGAGCCCCGGGCCATGACCTTAGAAGATATCAAGAGAACACAGGATGACTTTGTCAAGGCAGCTAAAAATGCAAAAGAAGCAGGCTTTGATGGTGTTGAGATACATTCATCAAATGGATATCTCTTCCACCAATTTTTTAATACAAAATCAAACCTACGCGAGGATGAATATGGTGGAAGCGTTGAAAACCGCACCCGTTTTTTCTTTGAAACCCTGAACAAGATAAAAGAAGTATGGGATGAGAATAGAATAGGTGTACGCCTCAATCCATCACTCAATGGGGTTTTTGGCATCAATGCCACACCTGAGACCATCCCCACATTTGACTATATAATAAAAAGGTTAAATAATCACAACCTCTCTTATCTACACCTTTCAGAACCATTTACTGATGTGAGCGATATTGATTACCTGGAAACGGAAATTGCCAAGCGTTACCGCCCCCTATACAACGGCACCTTGATGATCAATGCAAACTTTGACCAGGAAAAGGGAAACAAGGTTATTGAAGATGGCGATGCAGACCTTGTCGCTTATGGTAAACTTTTTATTTCAAACCCTGACCTGCCACAACGCTTTGCGCTCAATGCACCCCTGGCAAAATGGGATGAGAAAACCTTTTATGTACCCGGTGAAAAAGGATATACTGATTATCCCACCTACAAGGAGCAAATGGCCGCAACAGAATCATAAATTTTTGCAAAACCATATATAACAAGTGGTTAATAAACCTTCTTGAGCTGGCATTTGCCAGTATCTTGTAGATAGATTTAAAAAACCATAATTATGGAACAAGCAAAATATGACGAAATGCAGGCCATGCTCAATAAGCTCAATGACATCAAGAACAGCCAGGATAGCATTTTAGACAAGATCAACCACGTAATCACAGATTTGTTCAATCATCCTGACAGTGCCCTTGAGAAAGCCATGGATGCCGCTCACGAGCGCGCCTCAAAAAGTGCTGAAGCAATAGCAGAGGCCATCGAGGAGTACGAGATGAAATTCAATAAGGCACAAATGGCGTAAATAAGCATTTGGCTTAAAGCCAAAAAAATAAATCAACAAGAAAGGCTGGTAGGTACCGGCCTTTTTTTATTGCCCCCGGTAGTAGATGACCGTGCTTATGGTTTTTAAGATAATATCAATATCCAGGAAAATATTTCTATGCTTGATGTAATACAGGTCATACTGCAGCTTCTCCAGCGTGTCATCTTCATTATTTGCATACCTGCCCTTTACCTGGGCCCAGCCCGTTAATCCTGGACGTACCATGTGCCTTACCTCATAAAACGGGATTTTTTTAGCAAGTTCGCGTGCAAAAACGGGCCGCTCAGGCCGTGGGCCTATCAAGCTCATATCTCCTTTGAGGATGTTGACACACTGGGGGAGTTCATCCAGCCTTGAATAGCGCAGGAACTTACCAAATGGCGTGATCCTGAAATCATTTTTTTGTGAGTATTGTGCTCCATGCTTCTCGGCATCAGCCACCATAGTCCTGAACTTGTAAATCGTAAATGGCACCCCGTTCCTCCCTATGCGCTCTTGTGTGTAGAAAAGTTTACCACGGTTTGCCATCATGTTGCCCAATAAGATGAACGGTACAAAGCAACCGGTTACAAGAATGGCTAACGTTGAAAAAAGAACATTGAACAACCTATGAAAAAACAGGTAAAAGCGGTTCTGATTATTTCTGCTAAATGGAAAATATTTATAAAAATCCCGTTCTACATGTTGAACGGGCACCCTATAGGTAAGCTCTTCATAGACCTGGGTAAATTCCCTAATGGGATATCCCCTTTCCAGCAATTGTATAAGCTTATTGTACAGTTTAGCATCCACACCCCTTGCAGAGCTTGAGACCACGATTTCAGAAATACCCATCCGTTTTACTGCCTTACTGAGGTTGTCTATTGCAATGGGCCGTATCCCCTTAGTACCCAGCGGTTGTCCCCCACCATCAGTATTAATGTAACCCAGCACCTTATAGTTAGGGTCTGCGCTTTGCAGGTTGCTTGCGATGTAATCTATATCATATGAATCTCCCACGACCAGGATGCGCTTGTAGAATCTCGCGGCAGTTATAAAGGTTATGTACGCATACCTCCACAAGACCAGCCCCACTACTATCAAAACATAGAATGCCAATATCTGAAAACGGTTTTCTGGTAGGACAGGGGTAAAGAAAGGCGTCAAGAGATAAAACAGCACGGTGGCCGAGACGGTGAGGATTATCTTTCTCAACGTAGATGTATAACTACTGGCAATCCTTAAATCATAAAGCTCAAAAATATTCCCAAAAATGGAGAAATAGATAAAAAGCACTATAATCCATGTCCACCTTGCGCTGGATACCACAAAGTAGTTGAACTCCAGGATATGTGAGAAGAACGCAAGGGAAATATAAATGACCACAAGGTCAAAGATCCTCAATAAAACCCTGCGCTCAGAAATGTCAAAATGGATGTTAGGCAACCAAGACATACGGGAAATGTTTGAACTGTTCAAAGATAGTTTTTTCAACTTAACAGGGTCAACCACGCTTCCTTAATAATTTGCCAGTCAAAAGTTTCGGCTTTATTGCGGGCATGAGATGCAAGTGTTGCTGGTAATTCAACATCCTCAAGCAGGCCTTGTATGGCGCTTACCATTTGTTCTACACTTGCATCGTCAACCAGGAGTGCATTTTCTCCATCTTCCAGTAAGAAGGGAATACCGCCCACGCGGGTGGATACCACGGGCAGACCTAGCGCCATGGCTTCAATCACGCTGACCGGCATATTGTCAAAATGGGTGGTATTGATGAAGATATCATACTCCGTGGACAGCTCGACCCAGTCTGTCTTCTCTAGTTTACCGGTAAAGGTCACGGGTAGTTTTCTTGCTTCCGCGAAAGCTTTACAGGCAGCAAGGCTCCCATCTTTTTCAGGGCCTACCATACACAAATGGACCCCTGGAAATCCCTTTTGCAGTTCTTGCACAACCTCCAGGGCCATCATGGGATTATAGATTTTTGCAAAGGAGCGTACCCAGAGTAACCTTGGCGAAAGCCTACTCCTTTCTTTATATTTATAACAGTCGATATCAACGGGATTTGCTATCTGTTTAAGGTTCTTAAAACCCTTGTTTTTAAAAAAATCATAGAGATAGCCAGATGGGGCAACATTGCAGTATGCATTACGTAGGATAAAGCTTGTTTTTTTTTCGCTCTTGCGAAAACGGGCCGGAAGTTCTCCCCCATGCAGGATGGGTATGTACCTCAACCCCCGGGATGTTGCAATCTTGGCGCATAGATAGGCATACCAAAAGTTAGCCGTGCTGTAGGTATCGATGAGCAGATACCCTTTTTTTTTTAAAAAAGCAGTCTTGATGAGCATGTGCAGCAACCTGACCGGTTTATTAAAAACCGAGGAGGCATAATTGACCTCAAAACCCAAGCCCTGTAGCTTGGGGCCCAGTGTATCAATGGTGGTCGCCGTGTTTTTATGGGCCAACCTGTTTCCTATGTACAGGATTTTTTTTCTCATCTACAACGTTTAGTAAGGCCAGCGCATACATCAGTGCTGGCGCAGCAATCCTCATGGAGGAGTGGTTTATGGTAAGGAACCAGAATGCCATGAAGGAATAGAACAAATAGTTTTTTCGGTTCTGTAACCTAAACGACAAGGGGGTCAAAATCAAGAGGATCAATGCAAAGACACCAAAAATCCCATGTTCTGACAACATGCGGCTAATCTCGTTATGGGTTGCGGCAAGTATTCCGTATTTTTCTTCCCGGTATTCCTTGGTCTTGCCCACCCCTATACCCATTATGGGATTATCCAAAAAGAAATCAATCTCTGAACTTATCAATTCCTTACGCCCGGTGGATAAATCTTCTTTGATCCTTCCTGCCGCATCCTTGTTTGCATAGCGCAGATCAATCAAGCCCCTGGTACGTATTGATGAAATGAACCATGTCAACGCCATGGCCCCCACGATAACAACAAGATAAGCCGATATATTTTTTCTCCTTACAGTGGACACCCCAGAATAATATATAAACAGAAAAGCTGCACAAACCACAATGGCCGTCAAGACACCCCCGCGGGAGAACGTGATAATGGCACGATAGGCAATAAGGCCCAGCAGTAAAACATTAACAATCAATATCATCCTATTCTTCATCTGCACAAATACCTGTACAAAAATGGCAAACATACCTATGCCCAGGGCCGTGGAAACCTGATTGGGACCAAAACCTCCAGACAAAGCAAAATTTGAGGAAGTCCCATTTAGCACATCCTGTGTCGCCGGACTATAAAAAAACAGGTAGGTGGTCATGGCCACGACCGGCATGACCATTGCCCAAAGCAAATATTGCAATTGGATTTTGGTTATCGCCCTATCATAGGTATATAATGCGGCAATACCCAGACAAATTGGCCCGCTAAGGTTAAAGAAAACAGCTTTTTTTACATCTGTACTATAATCAAGCGTCACCGCGGCATAAACAACACCTGGCAACAAGAGCAAGATATAAATCCAGTAGGCTACTGATTTTTTTGAGGTCCCCTTAAAAAACAATCCCAGGGAGACAAAAGCCATCACACTATATTTACCTGCATCCCAGGGCAATATGGATTCACTTATGGTCATGCGCAAGAAAACCTCGGCAGCCATAATATAAGAGGCAGCCAGTAATGCAATGTTGTTTTTATTACCCGTCGTGAGTATACGGTAGACAAAAAAGAAGATTGTCGCAAAAAAATATATCACTGCAAATGGCCTAAAAATGTAAATAGCAAAGCCTAGAGCAATATGCAGCCATATTCCCTGAAGATATCCTATTCTCGCCCTTTCAATCCAACTTAGCATAAATATCAATCACCCTTGTCAAGATAGCGTTTTTTGAATAGTCCATTTTTATGGCCTCGTGCAAACGTATTGCCCTTGTGGCACTTTCTTCTTTGTTTTCAATTGTTTCTAAAATAGCCGCTGCAAAAGCTTCCACCTCTCCCACGGGAACAACGATACCGTTCTCCCCCACTACTTTACCGCACTGCCCAACATCTGTTACCACAACGGGCAGGCCAGCCATGCCATATTCAAGAAGTGCCAGGGGCAACCCTTCAGAAATGGAGAAAAGAACACCTATATCAAACTCCTTTAAACGCCATGAAATACCAACTTTTACACCGTGATAAAAAATCCTCTCCCTAAAAGGTGAACATTTAATAGCCTGAACTACCTGCGTGAAATAAGCATCAGCAAAATTCTTACCATACAGGTGAAGTGTAATGTCCTGGTTTTTTATACCAATCTGCTCAAAAGCTTTTATAAGCCCCAGATGGTTTTTTTGTGGCCTGAGATTGGCAAGGCAAACAATCCTTAGACTTTGATTAGTAAACCATTCATGCTTTCGCGAAAGAGAATCAACAAAGTTACCGATGTAACACACCCTGGGATGGTTCAAAAATTCTTTTGACCACTTTTCAAGTTTTTCATTTACGGCGATAACTAGATCAAACCGGCTTTTAAAAACCTTGATCAATCGTGCATAAGGACGAGTTTGCAGCAATTCACTTCCTCCATAATGATCATGCCAGACCAACTTGATCCCAGGGGATAGCATTTTGGCGAAAGCCGAAATAAACCAACTGCTACCGTGAGCATGGATAATGGTTATCTTATTATGTTCTATAAATTTTAAAAGACGACGGATTGCCTTAAAATCAAGCGTAGACCTACGATTTAAAAACAAATACTCAACCTTTTCCAGAATTTCGCTTTTAAGATCTCCTTCTTCGCGTGTGGCGCACAGATATGACCCATCAATCCTGCCCACAAGACCATTAGCATAGTTTACCGCCATGCGCTCTGCACCCCCCACCTGAAGGCTATCTATTACCTGGAGCACGCGCATCAAATCAATTTTTTTATTTCTTTCTCAAACCTATCAAGGGTATATTGCCGGGACCATGTGACGGCATCTTTTGAGATTGCCTTTAACCGTGCTTTATCTAAAAGCAGTGTGCCCACCTTTTCACGATCTTGTGATAAAACTGTTTCCAGGAGGATTCCGCGCTTACCATGATCAAGCATCCAGGGCACACATGAAATGGGGGTTGCCATAGGTATCACGCCCCACCACATGGCTTCTGCAACAACCTTGGGCCAACCTTCAGATCTAGATGGCAAGATTAAAAAATGGCTCTTTAAATAAGACTTACGCACGTTTTCCATGGTTTGATTGCCATGGAGATAGACCATTTTTTCAAGCTCATTCCCTATGATTATTTCTTCAAGTTTTGGCCGTTCAGGGCCATCTCCATAAAAATGAAGCTCAGATGGAAATCCATTTTTTATCAGTTCGTGTACCAGCTCAAGTGCATAGACCGGTCTTTTACCCGGCACGAGTGCACCCACAAATACAAAGCGCAAGGGTAGGTCATACTTTCTTGTGGGTACTTCAACATCATCTGCATCTGTATAGGTTGCGGTAAAAAAAGGCTTGATATTCTTTGACGTAGATTGCCAGTGGCCATACACTAAGACCTGCATATTTCTTGTAAGGAACTCGTTGGCTAAAATAAGTTTTTGCAAGCGATAGCTCCAGGGTTGTTTTGAACTAGGATCCCAATTACCGGCATATTTTGCCGTTTTTCGCTTTCGCGGAAAGAACACCTGCGCAAAACAGCCCAATAAACCTATGTTACCGGGACAGCGCAGGTGGATATGGTCTGCCCTGCGCATTGCCCTGAAAATCTTGAATAAAATAAATGGGGTGAGAACAAATGCCCTGAGGGCATTTGTTATTGAAGTAATATCGATGGCGGGGATTTCCCGAAAGGTAATTTCCTTGATTTCATATGCAGTATCAATACGATCAATACTATTTTTTCCAGGAGCAACAATCTCTAGTTCATCAACGTGCTTTGACCACATATTCATCTCCCTGACATATGGCGCATATGCATACACCAAATCAATGGGTTCTTCCCTATAATGCAAGGCGTGGGATATAATCAAGAATCTCATTGAACCTTTGGTCTATTGAGCATTATACTAAACCATCCTACCATCCTACCCAAAGTTTCCTGAAGAGCCATTTTTTTCTGAGAAGTGGTTATTATGTTTAATGCCCTTATAAGCGTCAGTAAAAAAGCTGTCGTGTTCCATTTTAGCCTTGCCTTCAAAGAAGGATTGGGATATTTTACCCGCCATACATACCATCCATTACGCACGACCATCTTACCATACTTGAACATATCTGGCCTTCCTGATGGGTCATGATGATGTTCTAAACATGCTGAGGTATTTACATACAATTTTCCCGTTTTTGATAGTCTCAGGGTAAAATCGGCATCTTCATAAAGTCCGTAGCCTTCAAAATACTTTGAAAAACCAAGTTTGGCAAAAACCTCTTTTCTGTATGAAGCCACACCACCCATAAACTGCTCGACTTCATATATTTTACCCGATGGTGGTAAAAAAGAGACGCTTCTCCCATGTCCAAAATCCGGAAAATGAGCCGGGGGCCTGTCAGCATCCAGCCCTAATTTTTTTCTTAGCACAAAACGGCTACCATCCTTGCGATAATATCCATCAAAGTAAAATTCATTTTTTTTTGGCTTAAAGCCAAAGGGTTTTTTCTCCCAGGCTACCTCGTTTGTAATGTACCCGCCCACCCCTAATGCGTTGGGGAACTCCTGATAGGTCTTTATAAGGTTCTTAAAATAATCTGGTTCAAGGATTGTGTCATCATCCAAAAAGCAAACAACTTCAATATCCCGGTTTACTTTACTGATCCCAAAATTGCGCTGCCTTGTTAATCCGCGGTCTTGGGCATCGACCTTAAAATAGTCTAAATTTTGATGGTTTTTTTCCTGAAGGGCAATTTTAGTTTCATCATCTTCAGACCCGTCAATAATTAAAATTTGATCAGGAAGATAGGATTGCAACACCACTGAATCCAAGAGGGAGAGCAAAGGTTTTGGGCGTTTGTAAGTACAAACGATAAGGGCAAATGAAAGCTTTTTAGTAATGCCTTGTTCCAAGCTTAAGAAGGTTTTTTGCGTAAAATTGTGATTTTTTGAATTGTTTTAATCGCGTGGGTAATTTCAAAATTCGCGAAAAGATTGTTCCTTCTTTAGATTGAAAAAGATAAATAAAGAAATATTTCCATTTATATTCTTTAACCTCTGTATCATCATGAAATTTCATGACTTGATACATTATTGTTGGGCTGGGTTTTGGCACTAAGCCTTGTACAGGGTGATTTAGTTCCCATGGTTGTGATTTTCTTTTTCTCCCTATTACTTTTGCTTGTTCGCCCCACCATCTATAACCTCCTGCGGGTGGTTTAAGGTGCAAGTTTACCGAATGTGGATTGTGAATGACAATGGCTCCTTTTCGCGTAAGCGAAATACCAAAATCACTATCTTCACCATAGCCTCCATCGTAATTTATGTCATTACCAACCAGTTTTCTAACCCATTTCATTTTTACACATGAATTAGCATTGCTAAAGCTCTGAGCTGCGCCTACTTTGAAAAAACCTTTATCGTAATCCCTTAAATATTCTTGTAGGTCATCAAGATCATCATCTGGCGATTTTGCCCTGATATCTAAACCATTAGCTGCATCAGCACCATAAGTCTGCAAGGTACGAATATGATTTTCCACAAAATCAGCCGGAACTCTTATATCATCATCCCCAAAGATTATATAATCGCCGTTGCAAACTTCAATAGCTTCATTACGTGCGCGGCAACTGCCTTTAGAAGTCTGCCAGAGAACCGTCAATTTATACACCGTATCAATGGAGTTATAAATATCTTCCTTTCTTTCATCAGGCGGGGTGGCGTCTACCAAAACCACTTGATGTAAAGGATATGTTTGTTTATCCAGATCATTAAGCAACTTAAGCATAAAATCCTGTCTGCGCATTGTAGGGATTACGGCACAAACCTTTGGACTGCCTATGATGTTTTTTATTTTTCTTGATGGAATGACATCTTCTACTTTTTTAGAAGCTGGATCTTTTTGAGCTTTTTTAAAAGCGTTATATTCTGCAGGAAAACTGAAAAGCCCCTTACGCAACATCATATAATAACTGTGATGTTTCTTGTAGTGTTTTAAATAAAAGCGGTATCTATCTATAGAGGTTATATAAACTACATTATTTTCTTTTGGGAATAGTTTTGACACGTTTAATGGAATACCGCCCAAATTGCGCAACATATGATAAGCAAGGTCAAATCCTTTGATAGCACCTCCTTCATATTTATCATCAAAACCTCCCAGATGCTCCCAAACCGACTTACGAACCACAAATGCCTCTGAGTTGATACGCCAACTTATAGCCGGGTCTATATCTTCAAAATCATTAAGATACCACCAGAATGTTGCAGTTTGATAAATAATCTCTTTAAATGCATTTTTAAATCCTTGTTGACAGCCGCTATGCCAAAGATCTCCGGGACCTTCGGCCAAAGTATCAAGCAGGGAAAAGTCTGGCCTGCCCACATACAACAATATCTCTCCGCTAGATGTGATATATTCTTGCATCATTTGACAATATTTCGGTAAAAATCAATGTTTTTTTTAGCCACTACCATGTTTGAAAACCTTTCTTCAACTTTTATTCTTGCAGCTTTACCCATTTGCTGCCGTAGACTTTCATCATTTAAAAGTTCAATGATTCTATCAGCATATTCCTGATGATTCCTAGGATTGACCGTGTAGCCTGTTTCTCCGTCGACCATTACTTCTTCTGCCCAACCAACATTTGATGTAACCAAAGCTTTTTCCATGGCCATGGCTTCAATCCATGTCATGGGAAGTGCTTCAGCATAACTAGGCAATATAATCACCGCCGAAGATTGAATCTCTTTTTTGATTTCGCCGTAAGGCAATTTACCTAAATAATGCACCTTGCTTTTATGACTTTCGTCAAAAGCACTCATCATCAATTGACATGTGGAATTTCCCGTTTTAATATCCACTACATCCCCTCCTGCAAAATAAATTTCAGCATTGGGAATTTGATTAGCTACCCTATTAAAAATCTCTGGAATCTCCAAAACTCCCTTTTTTCTAATAATTGTTCCAAAGTACAGCATCTTGAATGGCTCAACTTTGATAGATTCATCTGGCGCAAAAACATTTATGTCAATGCTATTGGGGATAACTTGAATTTCTTTTTTTAAATCAAAAATCTTACGGGTTTCCTGAGCTGTAAACTCACTGACTGAAAGTAGATAATCTGCACCTTGTAAAGCTAATTTCTCAAAATAGAAGTTCTTCTTTTTCTGCTTTCTTCCTTCAATCTTGCAGAAATATGAATCGCTACCGTTGAAGCGTATTACCAGCGGACATTTAAATTTCATAAACGCTGTAATCCCTGTCCAATCTGGCGCTTCAATGGCATTAATTTTTTTTAGAAGCACAACCTTATTCACATACCGCTGAATAAATTTTCTATGTAAATACCATCCGCCAATTTTATATTTTCTCTTTTTTATGGAATGAACAACTACATCTCCATCCTTAAAAATTTCATCTATTTGCTGTCCATATACAAAAATGGTGGCTTTTACTTCATTTTTCACCAGAGCTCCTACCATATTTTTTATACTCGTCCCCAACCCGGCGCTATGACCAAGTTTCTCATGTGGATATTCTGGAGTGAGGAAGCCTAGATGCATTAAGCAATATATTTTAGATGGTCTTGCACCATACGTTCAAGATTGAATTTTTCTTCAATCAAATTTCGGGTTTCTTCTTCAATTGCTCTTTTTCCCTCAACTATTTCAGTTATTATTTGGCTTAAAGCCAAAATATCTTTTGCGCTAAACAAATAACCATTTTTACCGTCCTTTATTATTTCAGTATTACCGCCCACCGTCGTGGTTATCACAGGAACATTTGCTGACAAACTCTCAAGAATAGAAAGGCTGAAACACTCCATGTATGTAGGCTGGAGCAAATAATCATAATCACATAAAAACGCAGGAATATCAGAAGAGCTTCCGTGGAATTTTATGGTTTCAGATAAATTATTTTTAGCAGTAAATTCCTTGAAGTCATCTTCTAATGGGCCTTCACCAAAAATATCGATGGTAAACTTTTGGCGTAAGCCAGAATCCATCAATCGCACAGCTTCAAGCAAATCCTGAATACCCTTTGATTCCCGAAGGTGGGAAACAACAATGAAGCGTTTCTTATCTGAAGTTTTAATACTCTGACTTTTATAAACCGAAGTATCAATGCCGTTATAAATGCGTTGCGTTTTATTCTTTAAAAAACTGCCGTAATCCCTCAGGATATTATCAACCGTGTACTGAGACACGCCCACAAAAAGGTCTATATACTTTGAGTATAAAATTCCTTTCAGCTTATTTTTTAAACGCTTTTTTAATGGGAAACCATTTAACGGTCGTGGGTTGTGGTCCACCGCAATAGTTTTTTCCATGCCTAAACTTTTTACCGATTTGTAAAACGGTGTACACAACTCAATAAAATGGGTGATGACAACGTCATATTTCACCTCATTTGATGACGCCCGGTTTAAGAAGCACTGCTCTACAGCACCGCCTTGAGCACTGTGAATCTTTAAATCATTATAAAAATCAAATGACTTAACATCCACAAAAAACCACTCAATATCATTCCCAAGATTTTTTACCGCTGCATCAAAAGCCACATAAAATCTGTCCATACCTCCTATCCTATCTGGCCTAAGGGCATATTTACAGATTACCGCAATGTTCTTTTTAATTGATGACATCAGCAAGTGCATTCACGCAGGCCTGCGTAGTTTTTTCTAGAGGTTGACCTATTTGAAGGTCGATAAGTTTTTTACGATTTTCGGCGTCTAGAGATGGATTTTCTAAATATGCATTTAAGGCATCGAGCAATTCATTTTCTGTTTTTGCGATTACGACAGCGCCACTTTTTACAACATTATCATAATGTTCGTAGTTCAAGAATCGCTGGTCATCGTAGAGTCCGTTTTCTTTATTCCCAAAAACCGTATTTACCACAGCCTTATCATACAACATAAAATCAAGGCTCATCGTAGAACACATATTCACATTAATATCACAAAACTGCAAAATCGATTTTAAATCAGAAATATCATCTTTTGTCGCTACCCGCTGTGACCAAGGTTCAGGATGATTTTCTCGCGTTAAATGCCATACGGGATGATTCCATTTTATAGAAGGATACGCCTGCTTTGTAGGCAAAAATCTACTTTCATCCTCTGCCGGAGAAGTACGCACCAGCAATTGACAATTCTCTAAAACACCATTTTCAACAGCTTCGGCAATTGTTTTAATCACCAATGGGTCATTAGGCCCGATTGATTTGTCTGCACAGCTATAGCAGATTATTTTTTTATTTGGGTCAAGCCCAAATTTTCTCAAAAACGTTTCCTTCTCTAGACTAAATTCATCCAAAACATACGGCTCAAACTGTGGAGTTCCCACGACTGAAACTTTGTCTTCAGTTACATTTTCGTAGAAACGCAAAAGTTCGCTTTTCATCAAATCACTCCAGACTAGAAAGTAATCAAACTTTGCTGCCATACGACCTTTTGAAGCCAAGTTGTCCCATGAGAAAATAAATGCTGAAGTCGGTATTTTGAGGGCCTTTGCACAATACACCAAAGCCGAAATAAAAGGCGGACGCTGATGCGTAAAGAATAATAAATCAACTGGATTTTCTTCTAAAAACTCCTTGTAATTCTTAACGACTTCGCTTTTAGCAAAACTCTTTTCTTGAAGGCGCTCGTATTTCTCAATCCAATTTTCAGAATGTAAAAAACGGGTAAAAGCGTAAATTGATTTCACAAGAACCGAATTAGGCGACCAGCCCTTTTTACGGTTCATATTTAAATTATCCTTAATACCAGGATTTTCCTTATACTTCTGTAAATGCGCAACTTCTTTGGCTTTACGCCAATACCAATTCAGTTTATTTTCAGTAAAAACAGGAAGTTCTACGATTTTAAAAACAGCCTCATCAAGCTCTGGATACGCTGATGCTGGTAAACCAGAAAATATGGTGATTTGAGAAAAACTCATTTTGGCTTTAGCCAAAAAAGTACTTAGAATAAAATTTCTATAACCTACACCGTCAGTAATTACAATGCCAAGGGTTTTGTTTCTCAATGTGAAGATTTTAGGGTTAGGCGAAAATACGCTATTTAAAGCAATAGGCTAAATATCCCTAAATTGTTTTTGATGGTCAATCGCCCAGAGTGTATCGTTATTAAGAACCTTTAGAAATGCGCTTGAAGCCTTTTCGCTACTCTTGATTTCTTTTGCTTCAACTTCCATTTTCCTCGCTTTCTCAATGGCGGCTTTAATTTCAGCTTCAACATTATCTGCATGCAAGATTGAAGAAGTCTCAATGTCCCGATTTTCCTGGCGCCTTCCAATATTTATACTGGCGACACCCAGATATGGCGCTTCATGAATTCCGGCACTGCTGTTGCCGATAAGGAAATCTGCATTTCGCAAAAGCGTAATAAAATATTCAAACCGTAACGAAGGAAATATTTTAAATCTACCATTATTTTTTAGCTGTTCATACGCTTCCAAGATTTGGGTTGAACCCAAATCATTATTAGGATAAACTACCACATAATTCCCATCATCGCCAAGAAGTGTTTTTACAAATGTATTAGCATGTTTTTTTGAGTTGCTAAAATCTGTCGTCACAGGATGATAAAGCACAACGGAATACTGCTTAAACGGAATTTCATAATAGTTCTTTACTGTTTCTAGACTTGGCAAATTCTTATCAAAAAGCACATCTAAATCTGGAGAACCAATCTCAAAAATAGAGCTTTCTCTTTCTCCCATTTGCACCAGTCTTTTAGCCGCGGTCTCGTTATAAACAAAATGCACATGGCACAATTTGGTCACCGAATGCCTAATCAATTCATCAACAGTTCCAGAGATTTCTCCGCCTTCAATATGACCTACAAGAATATTATTAAGCGAGCCCACAATTGCACCTGCGAGCGCTTCTACCCTATCCCCATGCACAATGATTAAATCAGGATTTTCCTGCTTTACAAAAGCTGAAAAACCTTCGATGGTTTTAGCAAGTGTCAAATCCATCGTAGCTTCAGACGTAGCATTATCAAACCGATGAATATTCTTAAAACCACATTTCTCAATTTCAATAACCGTAAGCCCATGCTTCTCTGAAAGGTGCATCCCTGTTGCAAAAATGCCGTAAGCAAACTCCATGGAATCATGAACCACCTGAATAAGAGACTTCAACTTGCCAAAGTCTGCACGAGTACCGGTAAGAAATAGAATTTTTTTCAAGGCTTTCTTTTTTTGGCTTTAAGCCAAATAATCTCTTTTTAATTGAGCATCTTCATCAATATCAATGGCTGCGATTTTACCAAGAACTTGCTCATATTCTTCTGCAAGAATTTCGCCCGTACCCGGTCTTTTTACCCAGATATTTTCTTCTGTGAAACGCTCTCCTTTTTTTATAGGCTTAATTGTACACACGGTAGCAAAGGCAAAATCAATAGTCACTTTTTCTTCTTTGGCCGCTTCCTTTTTTCCGCCGCGCATTTGCCAAATCAAACTACTTCCTTCAATCAATTCTTTACATTCCTGTTCATCCATAGAGCAGATAATGTCTGGCCCTTTACGCGCTTTATGGTCGGTAAAATGTCTTTCTAATATCGAAGCTCCAAGCGCCACTGCACCCAGACATGCATGATTAGATAATGTATGGTCTGAAAGTCCAAAAGGCAAATCAGGAAAGGCTTCATGCAGTGCTGTCATTGCACCAAAACGCACCAAATTTACCGGAGTTGGATATAAATTAGTCGTGTGCAATATCGCAACTGGCACATCGTAATTTTTAAAAACCTCAACCGCCTTAGCAACGCTTGCCAAATCATTCATCCCTGTGCTGAGAATAACAGGTTTTCCAAAGGAAGCGATATGCTTTAAAAGCGGATAATTATTGCATTCACCAGAACCAATTTTATATGCAGGAACATCCATTTTTTGGAGTCGGTTTGCCGCCGCTCTTGAAAATGGAGTAGAAATAAAAATCATCCCTTTTGATTCTACATATTCCTTTAGTGCAATTTCATCTTCCTCATTAAGCGCACAACGCTTCATTATCTCATAAATGGATACATCTGCATTGCCAGGAATAACTTTCTTGGCTTCACCGCTCATCTCATCTTCCACGATATGTGTTTGATGTTTTACAACCTCAGCACCTGCGCGAGCTGCCGCATCTACCATTTCTTTGGCTACAGCCAAAGAACCCTCATGGTTTATACCTATTTCGGCGATGACTAGCGGAGGATGTTCTGGGCCGATTTTGCGATCAGCGATTTCTATTTGGGGATTCATGATTTAAAGAAGTTTTGCTAGACAAAGTTATAAAACCATCTACTCGTCAAAGTAATGTTTTAAATATAGTTCTGCTTTATCAAAATCCTCTTGAGAATCAATATCAATTTCAGCAAAAGGATGATCAACAACCATTGCATAATTATTATCCCCAATTAATTTACCATTTTTAAGGAGTGTTGGTTTGAAAACATAAAGTAAACCATTTTCAAAAAACAAGGGTTCAAGGTCTTGACTACGTTGCCCCATTTTATAATTATATGGCTCAAATTGATGGCTTGTAATTTTACCAAGCTTTTTTTCTAGCTTGGATACCGTCATAAGTGAATCAGAATTCTGTTTTTCAAATATTTCTATAGCTTCCGCTAAAAGGTTCTTTGGTCTAAGTGGGTTTGTAGGTTGGAGTAAAACGATGGCCTTAAACTCCTGCTTGATTTGGTCTATGGCATGTTGCAATGCCGTGATTACAGGCTCTTCATTCCCTGCTAAAACATCAGGTCTTTCAATTGCTTTTATCTGATTATTTTTGGCGTAAGCCAAAACATCAATATCGTTAGAGGTGACAACAATATTCTCGAACCCGCATTCTTGAGCATAATTTATTGAATGCGCTATAAGAGGAATGCCGCCTAAAAGTTTCATGTTCTTACCCGGGAGTCGCTGTGAATTTGCGCGGGCTGGAATTATAATTAAAATATCAAACTTTTTTAATTGGGCTTCCAATAGATTTTGGTATTTAAAATATTCTTGTAATTTTTATATTGTACAGCAGACAAAGGTTTCCTAGCCCTCAAAATCTGGTTAGAAAATCTAAATAAGTCTCCAATACTTTTCAATAACGGTATTAAAATGCGTCTATCTTGCTTGAAGACTTTTTTCCACTGCATAAAAAATGAATACAAAAAATACTTCACAGCTTCTGCTTTTGGATAAAAAATAAAAAAAATAAACCAACCAGCTCTTAATGATTTACGGATTCTAGGCAAATAATCATTATCAAGTTTCCTTGATCTCAATTCCACCCTATGATGAACTAGAAAATCTGGAAGATAATGGATTTCCAACCCTTGCAAAAAGAGAAGAATTGATGCATAATCTTCTTCTCCATAGAAACCAAACCACTCAGGGTAACCGTCAATCTGTTTCCAGGCATCTCTTCTCCATACATGACCACACCCTACGAAAGACCTAACTTGATGTCCATTTCCTTTACAGCTAAATTTAGATGGAAAAATCTTACCCCAATATATTCTGGCTGCTAAAACTGCGCAGTTAGGATTGTTTTCAAAGTACTCACATATTAACTCTATAAAGTTTTTAGTTACTACATGAGAATCATCATCTAAAGATAGCACGTACTTGCCGCTAGCTTTTGACATTAAAATATTTCTAGCTGCTATCAAGCCTATTTGTTCTGTTCCTTGAATTAGATGAATGTTAGAATTATTTTGCAAATTCTGGTAAGAAGAATCATTGCTTGCATCATTATAAATTATACACTCTACGGATGGCAATACTAACAAATGATCTATTTCATCTAATGTACTAATAAGGGCTAAATATCTATTATGCGTTGTTATTATTATTGATAGTAGTGGAATTGAATGGCTTTTCATATGAACTAGAAAGTTTCAACTTCTTGTTTTGTTAGACCTTTATAGTGAAGAAACAATTTATAAAAAAGAGGAATTTTCAAAACTTTCCATAATTGTTTGGAAATTTTAGGCCAAAGCGTATTGGGGTTGAATTTATCTGAAGTTGGGAAATTAACATTTTCAGATTCATCATATAAGTTCTTAAATGATTCCTCCGTGCTTTTCTCTAATGAGTTTCCCATATGAATCGCGAAATTATCATTCGTGGTTAATCTCCAAAAATTAGATTGAAAAGGCGGCAAATCTAGATATTCCTTTTCAGAATCTCCCCCTAACAGATATTTTGATGATTTCTTTGACATGTTATCTAAGGCAAGGCTTCTATATGTAGCTATCGCATGACCACTACCAACAATTGCCCTGATACTATTAAAGGTAATTGTCATATTTTTTTCAAGATAGATTTTACTATAGTCATTTTTCCAGCCTAGGCTTTCATAAAAGTGGGCAAGTGCTGCTGGATTCTTAACTTGAGTGAAAGCTAATTTATTTGAAAACAAAAATCTCAGTATCAAATTAGAGGTCATGGATGTAAAGGATTTGAACATGGGTATCAACCCCACTACTCCAGCTTGTTTAAATTCATCAAACACTTCCATTGAAGCTTTCTGCCATCCATTCAAAAAAAGTACATCTGCATCCGCAATTGTAACATATTCATAGCTATGTCCTGATATGCCTTTTAAAATAGAATTTAACTTACCAATTTTAGATGTAATTAATAATTCGTGAATTAAATTATTAGATTTTAATTCAATTAAATAATCATGAACTTCATTACAGCATCCATTTGCCACAATAATTATATAAACATTGTTAGACGTTAAGATCAAGGATCTTATACTGTATTTTAAAATTGTCAAACTCTCTTTAAAATAATCTTTCAGATAGGGAATATAAACAGGAATTACAATCATATGATTGATTGTATGGACTTCTTTTAAATCTTTGTTTGGATTGAAACCTATCCTCATTATTTAGATTATATCAATTTGCTAACTTCTTTATTGATTTTGCGAAGTTCTCCTTTGAAAAATAATCACCAAATACAGGAGGGAAATTTTCATTATTTTCAATTTTATAAATAAGAGATTTCATCTTTTCTTTTAATTGACTTATGCTATCACAATCTGCAACATATAATTCATCGGCAATTCTTCTTAATTCGCTTTTTGGGGGGGATGAAATTAAAATAGGCTTATTTAATTGATTAAGCACAGAGGCCTTGCCTGGCAATGTATTACTATAGCTATTACAGGTTTCTACAATTATACAAATATCTGATTCTGTCTGTTGCTCTTTATAGGACTCGACAAAGCTCAGGCAGTCCAGAATAATAATATTCTTTGTTTGTACTTTTTTACTAATTTTTTTACTATCCACCCCTCTAACCCTTAGTACTAATTCAATGCTATCTCTAAAGTTGATATTTTCATCTAAAAGAATTTGAAAAGCTTCTATGATTGCGTCAATATTTCTACGAAATTGTAGCGCACCATGATATGATATTTGTATTCTTTTTTCCTTCCTACGATATATAATTTCTTTATCCATATTGAAAGCTAGCGGCTCAAATTGATGGGGTATTGTATCAAATATCTTCATAGAGCCATACAGGTATTGCAAATGCTCTGAAAGGATAGAAGACGGTGTGAAAACTCCTGCAGCCTTTTCAATTATTCTATGCATAGATCTCAATCTTAACAATTCTAACATAGTTAATTGAGATTTAGATCCTGGATCCCAAAAAACAGGATACGGATCGTGAAAATTTAGATAAGATTTATTTAAAAGACTTGTTTTACTTAAGCCTAATACAACTTCATAATCTAAGCCTGCACTTCTGACAAAAACCTGATCATAGCATGAAGGCTCTATCGATTGAATTTCAGCTCTGTATAAGTTTTGCAAATACCTTTCTTTTAATGAAATATGCAAGATTCGCCAATAGAATTTATTAAGCCATAAAATATGGCTTGGATAAATTGCATTAATTTTCACAACCTTAATCTCATTAATTGGAAGTTGATCAATTTCGTCAAACGTATCCGAATGCTTAAAGTAAATTACGCGAATAAAACTCTCTGGATAAACTTGGCGCATTCTAAAAATGAATGATCTGGAAACCACACCTTCACTTGTACCACTAGTCCGTAAATCTTGAACCAAGATTAAAATCCTCATCTGTCTGAAATCGCTTTATTGAAAGATTTAAGAACTACGCCCATCAATTGAACTATCCTCCCATTTTTTAAATAGGTTTTCAATATAGAATACCAAAAATCCAATCTGCGTTTATTAAATAGTATAATGCCCTCTAATTTTGTATAGAAAATATTTTGTTGAATTTCAGTAAATCTAGCAACCCTTTTATTTAAAAGATAACTGTAATATTTAAATGAAGCGTTGGTCTTTAAATCTAAATTGTTTGAACTCCCACTGATACTAAAATCACCTTTTCTAATTAGAACAAATGAATCATTTATCGAAAACACCATACCATAAGAGGAACATTCTAAAACTAATAAATCATCAGAGTGCCAAGCAAGTGGTAGGTTAATGAATTTATGATTTAAAATTTTTTCTCTCCTGAAAACGTATTCTGAAAGAGAACTCCGAGTTCCTCCCTTTCGTCTTCTCTCAAGAAAGTCAGTTGATTTTTCATAAATAGGATTGGTATAAATTTGTGACATTATCTTATCAGCATCGTCAATAACCACTGAAGAAAATCTAATCACATCGATTTTTCTATTATTAATCTCGCCTAAATACTGGTAAAACTTTTCAACATAGTTAGAACTTAAAACATCATCATCTCCCAAAATACTAACCCAGTCCTCATTATCAATTAATTCTAGACTACGTTGCCAATGCTTTTCCAAGCTATTCGCACCCAGGTTATATTCGAATCGTTTATAGGTGAACTTTAAAATTTTTTTATATTCATCTAAAAGAATTTTAGGGTTATTAGGACTTGCATCATCAGATATATACAAACTAAAATTCTTATTCGTCTGATTTACCAAAGAATCTATTGTCTTTTGAAAGAAATAAATATTGTAATATGGAATAACTATCGCAAGCATTTTTTTAGCACCTTTCTACAATTTTCTTTCATTTTCATCCAAACACTTTTTGATTGTTTTTTTAGATATAAATTTTTAAAATAAATACTACGCTTATAATATCTTTGAAACATACCATAAATTAGATGATTCCACTCGTCCTTCGCGATAATTAATTTGATCTTATTTATCACAAGTATATGGTCTTCATACATACTAGAGCTCATTGTAATACTAGAGTTATGTCTCCTATATACCGCCAGTACATCATCGATAAAATATATCTTTGGATTTCTTTTAAATAATCTTATCCAGAAAAGCCAGTCCTCCTTAGACCTTAAGTCTTCATCAAACCTCAAATCCCCAATAAATGCTCTTCTCAAAAAACCAGTATGAATAGGTATTGCAAAACCCTCATCCCATTTAAAGAGTACATTTTGAAAATTTAAAGTATTACCATTTAATTTGCAGAAAGCTCTCTCAAATAATCCATTGTTATCTATTAACATTTTAAAATCACAAAATATTATATCAAAAAATTTCCTTTCGGAAAGACTGTTTTGATAACAAGAATGTGAAATTGAGAGCTTTTCAGCTTCCAGATAGTCATCACCATCTAGAAATTGTATAAAATCTCCTTTTGAATTTTCAATGCCTAAATTACGTGCCGCAGCAACCCCCTTGTTCGTTGGTTGTTTAACCAAAAAAAATCTTTTATCTTCTTTTATAATAGATTCGATGATAGAAACAGAATTATCTGAAGATCCATCATCTACCACTATGCACTCAAAATTTGAATAGGTTTGTCTCCTAATAGATATTAATGCATCTGCAATCGTATTTTCTTGATTATAACATGTAATAATTACAGATACCATGGAAACACTTAACTTTTTTTGATGGAACGTTTCAAACAATCAACACTAAAACTACCTCCTAAAATTCCTATTTTACATTCCATATAAATATCTTCAATCTTTTTAATCACACTATAAGGCGTCAAATATTTATCGTAATATTTAATCACGTTTTTAGAGATTCTATCTCTGTCTTCATCATCTAAATCGTATACGCTATTTAGGCTGGCAGTTAAGTCATCAAAAGAATTAAAAATAATTGCGTTCTTCATATCTATTAAGGGTGGGATTAGAATATCGGCATATGCTTTTTGAATAATGGGAATAGAACCTACAGACATAGCCTCTATCAAATTGTGAGAAAGTGGCATTAAAATACCTGGGCAGGCTAAAAAAAAAGAAAAACGAGAAACTTCAACTCTAAATTTATCGGAAGGAATAGAAAAAACTTTTCTATCTATAATTATAATTTTTTTTGATTCTCCTTTCTCCTTTATTCTGACGTAATCTTCTGGATTTTTAAGGATAACACCAAAACCTTTATTTACAAGAAAACCAATCAAATCATGCCTTGGAATAACATCAAATGGACTGTTCTCAATCCACTTATAATATCTAGATTCAATATTCCCAGCAAAAAATATAGAATTGATTTTATGGGACTGCTGCAACTCATGCCAAATATTCTTATGATAATATACGGGATGCATAGCCATGGGAACATAGTAAATAGACTCATTTTCACCTCTTGAAAAATAATCTACAGTAGTATTAGTATCATTAAACACAAGAGCACCTGATGGAATTTTATTCACGAATATGCCAAAAGATTCTTCAAAAACCCTACTAGCTTCTTTATTTATCCTGTGAAAACTATAAAAACTTTTCTTAATGAATACACTATACCCTTGAATTTTAAAAAACTTAGCTAATGAATAAAAATAAAACTTGTGCCTATGAAAATCTGAAAAATCAAAATAGACCTTTTTCGTAGTTTTTGCATCTATATTTTTCTTTTTATTTACATATCTCAAATAATAAATATACTCCTTGATAAGAGATTTTAATTTTCGAGATCTTGAAAGAATCTTTAAATTCAAAAAAAGAAAGTTTTAAAATTAATTTATCCTAGAGATTTTTAGCAAACTATAACCTTTTTTAAATATAAAGCCTGTAATAATCGAAATAAAATATAGAACTGCTCTAAAAATTCCAAATTCTTGAAAGACTGATGTTACAGATTTAAAAATGATAGATGAAATATGTCTTTCACATGCTAATTGATAAGCAAGCTGCATAAAACCCTTTAAAAACCATTTCCTTAAATCATTAGGGAAATAAACAATTGGCATCACATCCATATACATGTGATATTTAAGTCTCACATTTTCCTTTAGATTATATATATAATCATCCTTTAATTTACCTCTAATGCTTTTTGAATGTATTCTTCTTCGTGTTATTACCTCATCTATGCAAACGCCGTTTTCAGTTACCGCTAACACTTTTGCGAAAAAATTATAGTCTTGCCCACTATTTAATTTTTCATTAAAATCAATCCTATTTAAAATATCTCTTTTACCTAAGAAGTCATCTGTAATCCAAGATATTCGCATTTTCACAAAATCTTCTAGAGAAAAGTTTTGATTTATTGGATAGCTTAAGGGAATACCTAAATCTGTATCCTTATCTGAATCAAAGTCGAGACTTTTACCTATCACAAAGTCCTTTTGCGATTTCTTTAAAATTTTAACTGACTTCTTAAGATGATTGTTTAACATGATATCATCACTATCAAACCATTTAACATATAAACCTTTACTCTTTTTAAATCCTAAATTTCTGCAAGAATTTGCACCCCTTGCAAGTTCATTCGGCCTTAGATAGTATTTAAATCTAGGGTCTCTCCGCAAAAACTTTGACATTATTTCTTTTGTTTGATCAGTAGATTGATCATCAACTACTATACATTCCCAATTAGCATAGCTTTGCGATAGAATTGAGTTTAAAGTTTCCGGCAAGAATTCTGCCCTATTGTATGTAGGTATTATGATACTAACCATTTAAAATGAAATAGCATATTAATATTGATAAAGATTCATATAAACTCTTCAATTTCTCGCCAGCCTTTTAAGAATTTAATTCTAAGAAAATGTCCAACTCCAAGAATTCTGCATAGAATTTGGTATGAAATGTAGTATGCACCTAACCTATTTGAATATTTTCTTAAATGGTAATATAATCTCCATATGTAAAAAAAACTACACGGTATTTCTACTCTCAAAGAATGACTTATTGATTTTTTGAAAAGAAATTGAGTGGCATCAGAATCATTAAATTTTCTTAGATCCAGCCATGTTTCTAAATAAACAATACCCCGATCAATTAGATATTTTTTATTATTAGAAATTAATTTACCTTTTATAGAATTTGAGTGCATTCTTCTTTTGGAAAGAAATTTATCGACAAGATAACTCCTATTACTCACAGCAGTAACTTTACAAATGAAATTATACTCTTGACCAGAAGACAGCTTTTCATTGAAAGATATATTCTTTAAAATGTCCCTTCTGCAAAAAAAATCTGGTGTGAGCCAATTAATATTCTGCTTTACATAATTAAGGTGGTTGATTCTATATTTTTCAAATAAATAGTATTTTGAATTATAGCCTACAATTTCGCCAGAGTTAGGATGATTGAAATCAAAAGTTTTTGAAATTATGTAATCAGAATCATAGTGTTGGATAGCATCAACTTTTTCCAATAAAAAATTTGGAAGCATAATATCATCACTATCAAACCAATTAATATATTCTCCATTACTCATTTCAAAGCCATAATTTCGGCAAGCATTCGCTCCCTTTCTTCGATCTCTCGGACGATAGACAAAAATAAATCGATTGTCTTGAGCAACATACTCTTCCACAACATTATTTGTATCATCAGTTGAACCATCATCAACTATAATACATTCCCAATCCTTATATGTCTGAGCTAGAAGACTATTTAAAGTTTCACCGATTAAATGAGCTCTATTATAAGTTGGTATAATAATGGAAATAAGTTTATTTTCCATTAATTAATTTCTTTAGCCTATAGTAAGCAGGAAATTTATTAACCTTAGCTTTTATTCTACTTTTAAAAACTTTTAAATTATAAATCCAAGGGTTAGGCACATCTATTTTTCCAAAAGATTTTATTATAAAGGGATATGAAAGTCGACCTCTAAATTCATTAAGTAAATTCCGTTTATGCACAATCTGCAACCACATATTTCGAATTTTCGAATCCTTGACTATAAAACGAGGCCCCCATTTATTATGAGGATTACAATAGACTCCTTTAAAAAAACCCTGACCTTCAAACTCTAGCAAACTAACAAATTGATTCAAAGTAAAATCAAGAGTGCTTAATGTAAAACCTTCGGTTAAATTTAAGCATAAGCCTTTTGAGAAAGATAAGACGGTATTATGCCCTTCATTTATAAGTTCTTTTTTTATATTCTTAATGAAATTATAATGAATCGCATCGTCATTATCTAATCGACTGGTAATCACCTTCGCTTTTTTATTTATAATATTTGATATTGATTTCTGAACGTGATTATTAAGACTAACTATTCCCGCTATAAAAAATGGATGTATAAATTTATATTTACTAATCTCATCCAAAACTTTCACAAGATCACTTTCAGTACCTTCCTGAAAATAAATGAACCAATAAAAATTTTTATCCTTTTGATTAATGACAGATGGCAAACAATATCTTAGAAAAAGATTTTCACGACTTAGTAACCAATCTTTGTCTGTAACCCTATTGTTTCTTTTGTCTGTATTCCAAGAAGAAGATATGAGATTATATCTCGTTATTAAAAAATGATAAGTATTAGCTTCCATTTATAGTATTTTAAACTTACCCTAGGACTATCCTTTTTTATAATAATCAATTACTCTCCAATTTGCATCTGTTACTACAGGATACTTTTTATCCTTAATTCTTATTCCTTCCCTAAAAAAACCCTCTTGCACCTCAATAGAAGTGAAATTTAAATGTTTCTCATATGTAACCCCTCCAGAACCAACCCATAGAGTTAAGTGAAATTTACCAGGCATAAGAGGAAGCTCATTTGTTTCACAGTAAATTTGAGAAGTACCAGAAGATATTGCAATATACTCGTCCGTATTTTCAGATAAAATTTGATAAACATTCTCTTTAAATGAATTTCTAAAACCCAATGCAAAAGAGACATTGATTGTGGATGATGATTGTATTTTAAGTAAAATTTTTAATCCATGTCCCGTAGAAATTCTTTCCTCGAATGTTATACTTTTTACGTAAATAAGATATTCGCTCTTTTCTGGAAAGTTATACTCTTGCCCTACTTCAAGTACATTTTTATTTGACTGATGTATCAAGTAGTGATCAATTACTTTGTTAATTGCACTCTCCTTCGCTATAAAACCATTCTCTAGAAGAATGCCACGCGTACACAAACTTTGTACACTCGCCATATTATGACTCACAAAAAGTACAGTTCTTCCTTCACCCTGTGAAATATCCTGCATCTTACCTATAGCTTTCTTCTGAAATTCCGCATCACCTACGGCCAAAACCTCATCCACTACAAGAATTTCTGGTTCAAGATGTGCCGCTACTGCAAAACCAAGCCTCACGGTCATTCCTGAGGAATATCTTTTTACCGGAGTATCTATATATCGCTCACAGCCCGAAAAATCAATGATCTCGTCAAGCTTTGAGTTGATCTCGGCTTTGTTCATTCCTAAGATTGCACCGTTTAGGTATATGTTTTCTCTACCTGTCAATTCTGGATGAAAACCTGTCCCTACTTCAAGCAAAGAAGCTATTCGTCCTCTGCTCTTAATTCTTCCTGTGGTAGGCGATGTAACCTGAGAAAGTATTTTCAGCAAAGTGGACTTTCCTGCTCCGTTCTTTCCTATAATTCCAAGCACCTCTCCTTGCTTTACTTCAAAATTTATATCCCTAAGCGCCCACACATAATCATCATTCCCCTTCTTGCTTCTATCATTCACTTCTCCTACTTTAAGAAATGGGTCTTCTTTTCCGCGTAAGCGTGCCCAGTTACGTTTTAAATCATCACGCAACGTCCCTGTTCCCACAAGACCTAAACGGTACTGCTTTGAAATATTCTCAGCTTTTAAAATTACTTTACTCATCTTAAATCGTATCAATAAAATTCTTCCCGGTCCTGTTAAAGACGGCAAGGCCAATTAAAAAAAGTAAAATACTTATGCCCGTGCAGTAGCTCAAGGTAACAATATTAAAATAACCCTCGCCCAGCGTCATGTACCTAAAGGCTTCTATGATAAGGGCTATGGGATTATACTCCACAATCCATGAATAGCTTGATAACGTTGCACTGTTTTCTACCTCTGATAATGGATACATCACTGCTGATACATACATGAGCAACGTGGTTGCAAACCCTATAAGTATCCTAAAATCCCTATATTTTGTGGTGAGTGAAGATATTATCATGCCCACCCCTAGACCAAAAATCGCAAGAACAACAATCAAGAGTGGAAACAACCATATTTCTGGTTCGGGGCTTAAGTTTTTTCCCTTGAGCACATAATAAATATAGAATGCCATAAAAATCAAAATCTGAACCCCCAGTTTGAACAAACTGCTTATAGCTTGAGATAATGGTGATATCAAACGTGGAAAATATACCTTGGAAAAAAGGCCGGCATTGCTGGCAAACGTATTTGATGAGTTTGTCAAGCACTGCATGAAATATCCCCAGAGGGTAACCCCGGCCAGATTAAATAAAAATGGTGGCGCACTACCCGTCTTGATGGTTGCTATATTATTGAAGACCAAGGTAAATACAACTGAAGTGAATAAGGGTTGAATCAAATACCATAAAGGGCCCAGTATGGTCTGCTTATAGGTAGCGACGATATCCCGCCTCACAAAAAGCATGAGCAGGTCGCGGTAACGCCATATCTCCTTGAAGTTGAAATCCAGGAGCTTTTGACGGCTATCGATGACATACAGCCATTCTCCTTCAGTTTCATTATTCATCAGCTGTTGTGTTTTTTGAACCTGGAAAATAATTTTTGAAACCAGGTTTTCTTGATGCTTGACCCATATCCCCCATAACTGTAGCCATAATCATAACCGTAACCATAGCCCATCTTGCCCTTTGTCCTAAAATAGTTGAGCACTAGGCTAATATTGCCTATCTGGCCATTTCTGTATTTTTCATTGATGATTTCCAGCATGGCCTTTTTAGTGTAGTCCTGGCGCACCACATACAGCGTGGCATCAACATACTCATCAATCTCAAGGGCATCAGCCACCAGACCTATGGGAGGGGTATCAAGCACGATGTAGTCATACCGGGACTTGAGCTCGTTCATGAATGTATCCATCTGCTCCCCTATCAATAATTCTGAAGGATTGGGGGGCACGGGACCTGACAAGATTATATCGAGGTTTTCAATGCTTGTCTTTTGTACTATCTCATCCATTTTTTTCTCGCCTATGAGATAGTTGACCACCCCACTGTCATTGGTCAGGTTGAAGTCATCAAAAATCTTGGGCCTTCTCAGATCCAGCCCCACCAGTACTGTTTTTCTTTCGCTTAAAGCGAAAACAGATGCCAGGTTTATACTGCAAAATGTCTTCCCTTCACCAGAAATTGAAGAGGTAATGCTTACCGTCTTGCTGCCTTCTACATTATTTCTCTTATAGATAAACTGCAGGCTGCTTCTCAACCCCCTAAAGGCTTCTGCCACGGCCGAATGGGGCTCATCTACAAGAACCAGGTTTGAGTTTGATTTACTCTTGCCTATGGTCCCTAAAATGGTCAAAGGGGTAAGCCGTTTAATATCCTTTGCATTCTTGATCTTGTTATCTATAAAGAAAAGGAAGAACACAAATGCAAAGGGCACGGCCAGTCCCACGATGGTGGCCATGACATAATTGGTCCTGGTATTGGGGCCTATCGCACCACCACCGGTATCCCTGGCAGAGTCAATCACCATGATGTCTGAGACGTTTGCAGCCTTCACGATCCCTGCCTCGCTCCTTTTGGCAAGAAATACACTGTATGAGCTTTCACTTAGGTTATACCTTCTTTGTATGCCCAGCAGTTCCTGTTGCTCCGCGGGCAGCTTGCTTATCTGTGATTCTGCATTGCCTATCTGCCTGCGTACGTCCAGGAGTTGCGAGTTCAGGAGTTGTGATGAGGATGCTATGTTTTCCAGCAGCACTTCTTTAGCCGCATTGACACGCCTGTCCAGGTCCTGAAACACGGGGTTGTTGGGTTTTGCCGTAAACGTGTACCTGTTGCGCTGTTCAGAAAGTTCTATTATGGTAGCCACGCCTGATGCAATACTTGCTTCTCCTATCCCAGCCACTGATGGTGCGGGAATATCGGTCGAATAGTCCGTACGGTTTCTTAAATAGCTCTCCAGGTTTTGATAATAGAGCAATTGTTGCTCAATATTCTGTTTTCTTCCGTCAAGATCTGTCAATTTAGTTACAAGGCTTTCCTCACCACCACTCATGGTAACGGCACGATTACCTTTTCTAAAATTATCAAGCTCATCCTGTACTTCCCGCATTTCCCTTGACTTGACCGCAAGGCTGCTATCAATAAATTTTATGGTTTTTGTGGCAAACAGGTTTTTACGCTCCAGCTGGTCCTTGCTGAGCACCTCTACAGAGGTGTTCAAAAAGTCTACCAATCTTTTTTTGTTTGTTCCCGTAAGGCTCAACGACAGGATACTGCTTCCAGATGGTGTCTGGTCTATGTTGATACCCCTATATGCACCCACAACCCCATCAAAGCTTTTAAAACGTATGTAAAAAACCTGTCCGGCTTGCGCCAAAATCTCCGTGGGAGCAACCTTAAAGTTCATAAAAGGCTGGTCAACCGGGTCACCCAGGCTGTACTCTGCAACAAATGATGTGGGCGGCAAGGCCATGCTGGTGATATCTTTGGTATCATAATCCTGCATTGCACCGCTACCCCCAGTAAAAGGTATTTCAAGGATAAAGTTTTTAGCATCTTTAAAGGTGAGCTTTATCAATTTGTTGAGCAGTTGGGGCCGTTCTCCATTAACTTCGATTTTAAATGGGGTCGAGCCGTAAACATCCTCAAGATGATATTCTCCCTGCTTAAGGTAATCTGTGCAAAACTGGAGTTCCTCAACAACCTTTTCTGTATGGCTACGTGATTTTAATAAAATCATTGCCGTTTGCACTTTATCAGTCGTACCGCCCCAGTTGAAGGTCAGGCTGGTGTTGCTGGTAAAAAACGGGTTTTGATCATCTTTTACGGTAATCATGTTGCTCATGCGGTAGACCGTCAACTTCCTTACATTGATATAATAGGCAACATAAAGTGCCGCGGCAAGGCAGATCAAGAAAAGCGGCCACCAGTTCAAGAGCTTGATCAAAAAACCCCTGAAATCAAAGAAATTCTGTTGATCTTTTATTTCAAAACCGTCGTCCATCTACCTTGTGATTAATAAGATTATTGCGGTTACTGATGTTAAGAGGCTAAATATTGTTGTAAACGATGAAAGCCCGGTGGTCCCTACGCCCAATGATTTTTGTGGCAGTGGGTTCACGATGATCACATCATTGGGCTGCACAAAATAATAGGGTGAGTTCATCGCATCAATCTTTGTGAGGTCTACATGGTGAACGCGTTGCCCACCAGCGTATTGCCTTATAATGCGTATATCCTTCCTGTCACCGGTTACGGGGATATCACCACTATTTGCAATGGCTTCAAGAAGTGTGAGTTGTTCGGCAAGTTCAACCTTTGTACCTGGTGAACCCACCTCGCCAGCGATAGTGTACCGTATGCCAGCAAGCTTGACGGTCACAAAAAGCTCTGCATTTTCCTTGAGGTATTCATCCAGGAGCTTCTTTTCTATAATTTCCCGTATTTCTTCGGTCGTGTAGCCCAGCACAGAAATCTCACCTATTGTGGGTATCCTTATCTTACCATGCCTGTCAACTGAAAATCCATCGTAGTAATATCCCTCGCTCAAAGCGTTACCGCCACTCTCGCCACCTGCAGCGGGATTAAAAAATTCCACGAGTTCTGGATCCAGGGCCTTAACCCGTATGCTGAGCACGTCATTTACCTGTACGCGATAGGGTTGATGCTGCTTGTTAACGACCCATAGGCTATCGACCACTTCTTCACCTTCCCGCAAATAGGTAAGGTCCTTCGTGGGTACACAGGACGCCAGCATGCAAAAGAGCAGCAAGGGTATTATAAGAAGAGGGGATTTCTTTAACATATGCTCTGCTTCGGGCAAATATAGTGTTTCACCTCTTATTTATGAAGTACAAAATACGCTGACGCTTAAAACATTGTGAAAAACATCCTGTGAACACATTAAAAAAACAATTTATACACGCAATCTATAATGATGTTCCTTTTCGTTTAATTATAAATAATACATATCTCCATCAACTAAGGATAAACGTCATGGCCTGCTGGCAGGAAGATTAATGTTTATACATACCTTTTAGAAAAGAATATCATATAAAAAGCATCATCTCAAAAAATTGTATTATTTAAACTAATACATGCAACGAAGAATCCTGAAACACCTTTTGGGAGGGGGCCGGTTCAAACATTTTCATGACCGGTATGATAGCACAGGGATCGACAATTTTGTCTCAGGATTAAAACTTAAAAATCTTAAGAAATGAACCAGGCAAATCATAAAGAACCCACAAAATTCTTGTTTACGCTGTTAAACCGCTGTTAACTGGCTTCTTACAAATTGTACGGTTATCTACATTTAAAGAAACTAATTAAAACAACCATTATCATGAGAGACATAATCTGGCTCATAATCGTACTCCTTATTATAGGATGGCTGGTAGGTTACTTCGCGTTTCCTGACATAGGCAGCATCATTCACATCCTACTTGTAATTGCAGTCATTGCAATCATATGGAGGCTAGCCACCGGAAGAAGACTGTAAAAACGTATAACTTAACTAAACACTATACTTATGAAAAGAGCAATTTTTATACTTTGCATGATGGCAACATTAAGTACGACCTTAATTAGCTGCCGCGAAAAAAACAACGCCGCAGACGATGTGGAAGAAGCAATTGACGATGCAGGAGATGCAATTGAAGATGCTGTAGATTAAATTTTAATCTATTTTAAATACAAAAACCCGTGAAACCCTCACGGGTTCTTTGTTTTACAACATTTTAAAAATCATGAATATCTAGTTATCAATATGAAAAAAATAAGCGACATAAACGGAAAATGGAAACTCCACAACGGTGTTGAAATGCCCTATCTAGGCCTGGGCGTTTACAAGGCTGATGATGGCAAAGAAGTCATCAACGCCATCAACTGGGCACTAGATGCCGGTTACCGCCATATAGATACCGCCGCTTTTTACGACAATGAAGAGGGTGTGGGCAAGGCCATTAACAAGAGTAGCATTCCCAGGGGCGAAATCTTTGTGACCAGCAAGGTATGGAACGATGATCAAGGCTATGAAAAGACCATTGCCGCTTTTGACAAGACCATGGAAAAACTTAACCTGGATTACCTGGACCTCTACCTGGTACACTGGCCCATTAAAGGCAAGTTCAAAGAAACCTGGCGTGCACTTGAAGACCTGTATAATCAAGGCAAAATCAAGGCCATAGGCGTGAGCAACTTTTTACAGCACCACCTTGAAGACCTCATGCAAGATGCCACGATAGCACCCATGGTGAACCAGATGGAATTTCATCCCTGGCTGGTGCAAAAGGAGCTGCAGGACTTCTGCAAGAAAAACAAGATACAATATGAGGCGTGGTCACCACTGGGACAGGGCAATGTCTTTAAAAACCCGACCCTCAAGGCCATCGCTGAAAAACATGGCAAGACCGAAGGCCAGGTAACCGTGCGCTGGGACTTACAAAATGGCGTCATAACCATCCCAAAATCAGTTAAAAAAGAACATATCATCAGCAATGCAGATGTGTTTGACTTTGAGCTCTCACAAGATGAAATGGCTCAAATCGATGCCATGGACAAGCATGAAAGGTTTGGTCCAGACCCAGATGAGATGTCATGATGTTTATTTGGCTTAAAGCCAAAAGAATATTTTTTATTGCAAGCCCCAAGTGGCTTGCTTTTTTTTATAGGCAAGAACAAGCACCAAACTTAATATGGAACACCCGGCAACTATAATGAACAGAGGCACGATGGAATGCGTGACAAACGTGGTGACCAGTATGCTCGCAATTGACCCAAAGATCATCCCCATGCTCCCCACCAGTGCTGATGCAGAGCCAGCCTGTAGTGTAAAGGGTTGGAGTGCCAATGCCGTGGCATTTGGGTTTTGAAAACCTATGAGGAACAACATACAGAAAAGGATAGGGTAAACCACCCAGAATTCTACCTTGACCATGGTGGATACAAGACCTATTATCGTGAGGATGGCCAGTGAAATTGTAATCACCATCGTAATCCTGAACATATCATAGCGCTTAAGGAACAACCTATTTATCTGGCTACCCAGGATGAGACCAAAGGCATTACCTCCAAAAACCCACCCAAATTGCTGCTCGTTCAAACCAAAATTCTCTATAAAAATAAATGGAGCGCTTGAAACGTAAGACAGCAATGCCCCCATGGCAAGCCCCCTGGTTATTGAAAAAACAAAGAAGTCACGATTCTTGAATACTGATATATATTCACGCAGCACGGCGCGTGGCCTCAGGCTCGTTGCACGGTTGGGCTTATGGCTTTCTGGCAAGATGAATACCACGTTGAACAACATGAGCGTGGCGAAGGCGGCCAGTATAAAAAACACGCTCTCCCACCCTAATGAACCCACCACGATACCACCCACGGTGGGCGCAATGATGGGGGCCACGCCCATGATGAGCATCAATGTTGACAATACATCTGCTACCTGCTCTTTCTCAAACAGGTCACGCACCATGGCTTTACTGGCCACCATACCGGCACAACCACCCAGAGCTAGGAAAAAACGGGCAACGATAAGAAGTTCAAGGTTCCAGCTGAGAGCACACATCAATGCCGAAACGATATAGAGCAATAGACCAAAAATCAATGGCTTGCGCCGGCCAAACTTGTCCATGAGGGGACCATAGGCCAGCTGCCCCAGTGAAATACCAATAAAATAACTGGTTAGGGTAAGCCCCACCCGGCTTATATCTACCTTAAAGTCTTCTGCCACACTGGCAAAACCGGGCAAATACATATCTATGGAAAACGGCCCAATGGCAATGAGCGTTCCCAGTATCAAGACAATAATATTCCTGGATTTTGTCCTTAGGACTGTAGCTTTCAACATTTATGCAAAATTAAGCCCCACCGCTGGAAGCCAGTAGGAAGAAGTGTTATTAAAATCGTAAAAAACAGGGATTTTTTAAACGAAAAGGTTTGAGGTATTTTGGCTTTAAGCCAAATCAATAAAAAAAGCGCAATTTCAATTGCGCTTTTAGGTATTTACTGCATGCCGCACAAGGGCATCTGCTTTAGGCCATCATTGATGGACTTGCCCTTATCCTTGAGATGTTTTATCACATAGTCCCTGCTCTTGCAAAACTTTCGGTAAAGTTCTTCATTGATTTCAATGGGCAGGTCCAGGTTGGGGTATTTGATTTGATACATCCCGTTGTTAAATCCTACTAAGGTGAGTTCGATAGGTGTTTCCATGCTTTTCAGATTTTAATGATTAATTAATGGTAGTTACCCGTAATGAGTCGGGCAGAAATACCATGGATTACACATCACCTGAAAAAAATTATTCAGCGACTAGCCGTTCCCATTCGGGGTGCTTTTTTATGTATGTGGCAACATAAGAGCATCTGGGCACAACTTTCTTGACATCTGCCTTGATATCCTGGAGTACTTTTTCAACCAGTTTGCCGGCCACCCCCTTTCCCTCAAGCTCTTTTGGCACCTCAGTATGCACGAGATAGACCTTGCCTTCTTTTTCTTTATAGTCCACAAAGGCCAGTTGCCCCTCAACATGAGCTTCATACCTGCCTTCATCGCTATTTTTAATTAGGTTTATTTTCATGGTTTTCAGTGCATGGGGACTTCCATGAGCAGCAGTTCGCTGTTTTCTTTCGCCGTAAGGCTAAAAGTTTTTGTCCCGCTGATACCATATCCATCCCGGGTATTGATTTCTTGCCCTTCTATTTCTATTTGACCCGTGATGACAAAGATATAGACGCCATTGGTCTCAGTCTTGAGCTCATAATCTAGTGACTTGCCAGCGTCCAGGTTGCTCATGTAGAACCAGGCATCTTGATGTATCCACACCCCGTCGTCGTTTGATTTTGGGGAGAGCACCTGTTGCAGTGCGTTTTTACGGTCATCTACTTTGAGGGTGACCTGGTCATATCGTGGGGTGACTCCTTTTCTATTTGGGGTAACCCATATCTGCAAGAATTTTACCTCTTCATCCTTGTTGTGGTTATACTCGCTGTGGTGGATGCCCGTACCGGCACTCATCACCTGTATGTCGCCCTGCTTGATGACACCACTGTTGCCCATGCTGTCCTTATGCTCCAGGGTACCGGTAAGAGGTATGGATATAATCTCCATATCCCGGTGTGGATGGGTGCCAAAACCTTCACCGCCCTTTACCCTATCATCATTGATGACGCGCAGTGCGCCAAAGTTCATGCGCTGGCTGTCATAATAATTGCCAAAACTAAAGCTGTGCCTGCTGTGCAACCAGCCAAAGTTTGCCTCCCCGCGGGATTCTGCCTTGTGCAAAATGGTCTTCATAGTTTTTTGGTTTATACCAAATTTACCCAAAACCCACTGGCTACAATCTTACTTTAGCCTTTCCTTAACTGCCCAGCACCTGCCTAGCATTTTCCATGCTTGCATTTACTGAGTCTTGCATGGTCCGTACCTCTTCATACTCTTGCTTGAGCAGGTCATGGCGCTGCTTGATGTCAAGTTGTGATTCTTTGTTGCCCTGACGCTCTTCATAGGGAAATTTTTTACCAAAATCCTGCATCCACTCCATCATAAAATCATGTGCATGCTCCAGTTTATCAAGTGCCTGCCGGTACTGCTTGTTATCAGGAAAACTATCTACTTTTTTTGCTAGGGTACTGCTCAGGTTGCCCAGCGGCATCATGTCTTCCATGACCTCATCATGGATTGCCAGGGTCTTGTCCATCAGGGCATCATATCCCGTATTTGCGGCTGTGGCACCTTTATCCTTGCAGGCAAAGGTCATGGCAAGCACCGCGATCAACAACGCTGTTTTTTTCATCTGTGTTCTACTTTTTGTAAAGTTAATCACCCCTTTTGAGAAAATATTAATAACTCACTGGTTCTTTTCCCTTACATTTACTATATAAACCATCAACAATCATGAAAAACCTCATCCCCGCCTTCATCCTATCCATCCTGCTTACCGCCTGCAATGACAAGCCAAAGGATCAAACCGTTAATATGGCTTCACTTTCTCCAGAGGAGCAGGTAGCTTATAAAATTGCAAAAGCATCAGGTATCGACAACTGGGGCGATGTTGAAGAACTGGACTTTACCTTTAACGTTGACCGTGGTGAAAACCACATGGCACGGGCCTGGGCATGGAAGACAAAGACTGGGGATATTGTCATGAAAAACCCACAGGACACGGTAGAATATAACCGCAGCCAGATGGACAGCCTTGCCACCACGACTGACAAAGGTTTCATAAATGACTCATTCTGGTTGCTCGCCCCATACCACCTCATCTGGGACAAAGGGTCCACCAGCCTGACGGTGCAGGATACCGCTACGGCGCCCATGAGCAAGGAGACGCTATCAAAAATAACCATGGTATACGGTGACCAGGGCGGTTATACCCCTGGGGATGCCTATGATTTTTACTATGATAAAGATTTTATTGTCAAAGAATGGGTCTACCGCAGGGGCAATGCTGATGCGTGGAGCATGGTGACCAGTTGGGAAGATTACAAGGATTTTTCCGGGTTAAAGATTGCCGAAACCCATAATACCGAAGGCAACCAAGTGAAGCTCTATTTTACTGATATTGCTGTCAAGACAGAAGATTAATCTTATTTTTTTCGCTTAAGCGAAAGCGATATCAACGTGGCCAGCAAGGTCGCACAGAGCAGGGCTACAAAACTGCTTTTTAGTGTAAAGGCGCCTGCCAGAAACCCCAGTAGCACTGGACCTAGAAGCATGCCCGAAAAACCGATGCCAGACACAAAACTTACCCCTTCGGCCGAGGGGACATTGGGCAGTTGACCAGCATAGCGCAAGAGCTCTGGGACGATGACCGATAGCCCAACGCCCACGATAGCAAATCCCGCGATGGCAATCCAGGTACTCCCGGTGAGGACAAGGGCAAAC
>CEQG01044603.1_pt1 | contig 45288 bp, 44 predicted proteins | sample 350301 | NCBI WGS metagenome assembly CEQG01 (sample SAMEA2621242, study PRJEB7988) | marine metagenome | isolation source: saline water (ENVO:00002010), including | reverse complement strand
CTCCTATCGTCGGAATGACAAAATGCTGGTAAAAGCACTTTTGGGACAGCCCCTTTTTTTATTACATCACTTTGGGCAAATACAGCTACAGTATATACAACAGAACATCGGCACTTCCGGAAGAATGGGATACCATTGCCCGCGCAAATATATTCCTGTCGCGCAACGGTTTGGCGATTTTAGAAAAAGCGCCTCCTGCCAATATGGAATGCCACTTTGTGGGGCTGTTCAGCAATGGCCGGTTGTGCGGTATAGCCCTGATACAGTATTTAGACCTTGCCCGTGTGGCTACTTTTAAAAACCCGGAGCGCTCTTTTTGCCTTAAAGATTATCTCATAAAAAAGTTCTCGTCGAATATACTGTTTATCGGCAACAACACACTCACGGGGCAAAATGCTTATCTGCTTAATGAAGAGATTACTGAGGCAGAAGCCCTTCGCCTTTTGCAAATGGCATTGCTTGATTTAAAGAACCAATATCATAAAAAAGGAAAGCCAATACACCTGTTGGCAGTAAAAGACTTTAACGAAGCGGAAATGCCCAATTTCGAGGCTGCGGGTTATAACGGTTATTATAAATTCTGCACACAGCCTAATATGATCTTTACCATACGCCCCGGATGGCAATCGGTAGAAGACTATTTATCAGAACTCAATACTAAATACCGAACACAGCACAACCGCTCCCGAAAAAAGGCAGAGGGTATAACCAAAAAGAAGCTTAGCCTTGCTGAAATTGCAACGCTGAGCGCGCGGATTCATGAACTGTACCTTACCGTAGCTGAGAAGGCTGCTTTTAATACTTTTTACCTGCCGCTGAATCATTTTGAGGTAATGAAGCGGGAACTGAAAGATAATTTCAGGTTTTACGGCTACTTTCAGGGCGAGAAGCTGGTTGGGTTCAATACCGTGATAAAAAATGGCTCCGACATAGATACTTATTTTTTAGGGTATGATGAAGAAGTTCAGAAGGAGAAAATGCTGTACCTCAATATGCTGTATGATATGGTTGCCTATGCCATAAAAAAAGAATTTAAGCATATCATTTTTGCACGCTCTGCCATGGAAATCAAAAGCTCAGTAGGCGCTAAGGCCGACGAAGTATTTGGCATTATAAAACATACCAACCCCGTACTGAACCTGTTCATGGAAAAGCTTTTTACCTATTTCGACCCAAAAGTGGAGTGGAAAGCGCGCAGCCCTTTTAAGTAATATTTTCCGGTTTTGCTGGCACTGCCACCTTCAATTGTCTGTGCAGTATCTTTACACGCAGCCTGTCTTCTTCACCATAAAATTCTCCGTCAATCTGAAAGCTCACGGGCTTGTCGGTTACAATCAGTGCTTCTTCAGTACTTATAATCTCAACATCTTCATTATCATCAACAGGTATATTGCCTGCCAGTATTTTGCCTATGGTAATAATGTCAAGGCTCTTTAAGATTATAATTTCAAACTTACCGTCATTAAACTTACCTATCGGGTTTATTGTTACCCCTGTGCCATATTTATTGGTATTCGCTATTACTACCATTCGCGCTTCTGAAGTTGTTTTCTTCCCGTTTGCTTCTATGGTAATCCAGAAAGGGTCATCCAGGTCAGTCAGCGTATTAATAATCTGAAGCGCATAACCTAACTTACCACGCACGCGCCCGCTCTCATAATTTTTTATAAGTGCCGCATTAACACCAAGGTCACTTAAATGAAGGCTTTTTTTGCCGTTTATATCAACCATATCCATCTCAACATAATCACCTTTACAGGCTATGGCAAGATTGTCTTCTATAGTTTTCGGCAGGTTAAGATCTACTGAAAGCCCGTTTGCCGACCCCGAAGGCAGCACCCCTATAATCACATCTTTATCTTCCAGCGCTTCGGCTACCATTTTTATGGTACCATCGCCCCCAGCTACCAGTATGCGTTGCGGGTTGTGTTCATCAAAAAGTTTTTTTATCGCCTCTTCATCGGCTTCGCCGGTTGTTTCATATTCAATAAGCGATACCTCCTGCCTGGCTGTAAAATCTTTAACCTGTTGGGTAAGGTTTGCTTTGTCCTGCCCCCCTGCTATAGGGTTCACTACGAGTATAAACGTATCCTTTGGCTTCATCTTAACTTTTTGAATAGAGAAATTTCGAATAAAAGTAAGTAAATTGGATGGTGAAATATCTTATGAAATATATAAATTTTAATGAAGCCGATTTTAAAGTTATACCGCGGTTATGCCAATGAACAGGAGCTGATTGTTTTTGGGCATGTTTTTAAACCCAATACTGCCAATGACTATGAGTTTGAGAAAAGGCGGTTTAAAAATGCCCGCTCTATAATCAGGATGTTTATGGTAAGTACCATACCCAACGCAGATGTTTACCTTGAGCACAACGGGCAGGTAATACACACTAAAGCATTAAAAGACGGCTATTTTAAATTTTGCATTCCGCTGAAGCATGAAATCGGCTACGGCTGGACCGATTATTATGTAAGTATATACCATAATGGCGAAGAAATACGCGAGAAAGGATCGTATATAAGGCCATTTAAAGGCGATTTAGGCTTCATTTCTGATATAGATGACACTTTCCTTGTCTCACACACCCGAAACTTCTTTAAAAAGCTTTATATACTGTTATGGAAAAACGTAAACGACAGGCGGCTGTTTGAGGGCGTGGTTCCGCATTACCAGGCACTAAGCACCGCAGGCAGAAACAACAAAGAAGAGCGCAACGCTTTTTTTTATGTGTCGAGCAGCGAGTGGAACCTGTACAGCTTTATTGTAAAGTTTACCAAAATACACGAACTGCCCAGGGCTGTTATGCTGCTTAAGGATATAAAAACCAGCCTTGCCGATTTTTTAGTAACCGGGCGCGGCAACCACAACCATAAATTTGACAAAATAAAACACATACTGGAATTTTATCCGCATTTGAAATATACACTGCTGGGAGATGACAGCCAGCACGATCCTTACCTGTATGAGAACATTTGTAAAATTTTCCCACAGACGGTTATAGCGGTATACATACGGCAGACAGGGCGCAGCAAAAAACCAAAGGCTGTTGCAGCACTGCAAAACATAGAATCTTTAAATATTGCGGTTTGCTATTTTAAGGAAAGTAATGAGGCTATTGAGCACTCCCGAAAAATTGGAATAGTTTCTTAAAATTTAGTTATAGCCGCACGGCGTGTAAACCTAATTGTTTAATTTAGGAAATATTAACCATAAAGAACCTATAACTATGAGAAAAATGATGATGCTTTCGGGAGCTATTGCAGCATTGCTGCTGGCATCCTGCAAGGATAAAAAAGAAGAGCCTGAAATGCCTGCAACACCGCCACCGGTAGAGAACCCGGCCCCGCCTGCAACACCCGAGCCTACTGTTAACACAACCGTTCCTGCAGAAGAAGATAATGACGGCACATCGGTAAATATAAACGAGGATGGTGTGAGCGTGCAAAACAAGACTGGTGACAAAGAAAACAATGTAACCATTTCTCGTGACAAGAAAGAAATCCAGATAAAAACGGATTAATAGATCAAAAGTTGCCTCAAAATATGATTATTTCTTGAGGCAACTCTTTTTTATGCCTGTTCCAGTTCTTCCTGAACCTGCTCCCATTCAGCCATCAGGTTGTCAAGTTCTTTTTTCTTATTTTCATAAGCCGTAAAAAATGCGGCATCTGCCATCAGCTTTTCGTAATCTGACGCAAGGCGTTTATCATCATGCTGAATATCATTCTCAAGGCTTTGTATCTGGCTCTCTATTTTAGAAAGCCTGTTTTGCAGGGTTTTGTTTTTCTTCTGCTCCTCATAAGTAAGTTGCGGCTTTGCCTGTTTCTGGGCTTTATCTTCCTTAACAACTTCGCGTTTTTCAACCTCACGCATGTTCTGCATGTTGCGCTGCTCCAGGTAAAAATTGATATCACCCAGGTACTCCCTTATCTTGTGGTCTTTAAACTCATAAACAATATTACTTAGCCCCTGCAGGAAGTCCCTGTCGTGCGATACCAGCAGCAAGGTGCCTTCAAATTTGTTAAGGGCGGCTTTTAAAACGTTTTTAGACTTTATATCAAGGTGGTTGGTAGGTTCATCCATCACAAGCACATTTATAGGCTGTAACAGCAGCTTACAAAGCGCAAGGCGGTTTCTTTCGCCCCCTGAAAGCACCTTAACCTTTTTCTCTACATCATCTCCCCTGAAAAGGAATGCGCCCAGCATATCCCTCACCTTGCTGCGGTTACTGTCATTAGCGGCATTAGTCATGGTATCAAGAAGGGTTATTTCACCATCCAGGTACTCTGCCTGGTTTTGTGCAAAATAACCAAGCTGAACATTATGCCCGAGCTTAATTGTACCTGTGTAGTCTATGTCGCCTGTAATTGCCTTAATTAAGGTAGACTTACCCTGGCCGTTCTGACCCACAAAAGCTATTTTACTGCCTCGCTCTACAAGCAGGTCGATATCCCTTAAAATAGTTTTATCACCATACTTTTTGGTAACATTTTCTGCCTCTACAACAACCCGCCCGGGCGTAACAGAAACCGGAAACGATATATTCATAACAGAATTGTCATCTTCATCTACCTCTATACGCTCAACCTTATCAAGCTTTTTAATGAGTGACTGCGCCATTGATGCTTTAGACGCCTTAGCCCTGAATTTTTCGATGAGCTTTTCGGTATGCTCAATCATTTTTTCCTGATTCTTTTGCGTTGCAAGCTGCTTTTCCCTTATTTCATCGCGCAACTCAAGGTATTGCGAGTAGGGCTTGGGGAAATCATATATTTTTCCAAGAGATATCTCTATTGTGCGATTGGTAACATTATCAAGGAACATTTTATCGTGCGATACGATTATTACAACTCCCGGATAACTTTTCAGGAAATTCTCAAGCCAAATGATACTTTCTATATCAAGGTGGTTCGTAGGCTCATCCAGCAACAGCACATCGTTAGACTGTAAAAGTAATTTGGCAAGTTCTATACGCATACGCCATCCGCCCGAAAAAGTATCTGTAAGCTTGGTAAAGTCCTCACGCTTAAAACCGAGGCCTAAAAGAATTTTCTCAGTATCACCCACATAATTATAGCCGCCAAGAATTTCATAATGATGCGTTACATCGCTAAGGTCTTCTATAAGTTTGCTGTACTCCTCGCTTTCATAATCGGTACGCGTAGCAAGCTGATGGTTGATATCTTCTATACGGCTTTCAGCCCTCTTAATCTCTTCAAAGGCCTGATAAGCCTCATCAAGCACTGTTCGTCCCTTCACAAAATCAATATCCTGTTTCAGAAAACCAATCTTAACCTCCTTTTCAGTTGCAATGGTACCACTGTCAGGAGCAAGTTCGCGCGAAAGTATTTTAAGCATGGTAGATTTTCCTGCCCCGTTCTTGCCCACAAGGCCTACCCGGTCGCCTGCCCCGAGCCTGAAGGTTACCTCTTCAAAAAGGTAAGTACCACCAAATGAAACCGATAGATTATGTATGTTCAGCATTATAATTGTCCTATTAAAAGCGTAAATTTGAGGATATAAATTTCAATTTGCAAATGTTTAAAAAAGGATCTAAACTCTATAGTATTTTAACAGGAACCTGCCCGCGCTGCCAACAGGAAAGTATGTATATTGATAAAAATCCGTACCACCTGAGCAAAGTGTATAAAATGCACGAAAAATGCAGCCACTGCGGACTTCACTATAAAATAGAGCCTTCCTTCTTTTACGGAGCTATGTATGTAAGTTACGGGCTTGGGGTGGCCTTTAGCGTTGCGGCATTTGTTATTGCTTATATTCTTATAGGCACAAGCCTTAAAACATCTTTCTTTGCCATTATTGGCACCCTTGTAGTTTTTATGCCTATAATAATGAGGCTAAGCCGCAATATCTGGATCAACTTCTTTGTTAGCTACCGCAAAGATGCAGATAAAAAACCTAAACCTTAAACCGGTTAAGGTTCACTTCTTTTGGCACAGGTATGCCATCTTCAATACTATCGAACAGATGCTTTGCCATTGGCGGGCCCAGCATAACACCACGCGTACCTAAGCCGTTCAGCAAATGTAAATTTGAATACTTTTGATGCGTACCGACTAAAGGTTTTCTGTCTGTTACCGTCGGGCGGATTCCTGCAGTTTGCCCTATAATTTCATACGGACAGTTTATGAGTTCTTCCAGTTTTTCAATAAGTTCAGCACGCGCCTTTTCGGTTGGTAAAGTAGTTTTGTCTTCCCACTCGTATGTTGCCCCTACTTTATATATATCGTTAGCGAGTGGTATTATAAATACATTCCCTTTTGCAATAACATCAAGTTTGAGGCCGGGAGCCTTTATCAACAGCAATTCTCCTTTTGTACCGTTAAGCGGCAGATGATTAAAGTACGGATTATTTTTAAGCCCGAAACCTTCGGCAAAAACTATATGCCTGACTTCAAAACCTTTATAGCTGACGCTGTCGGTGTTTACCTGTAATTCAGAATATTTGAAAGCTTCAATTAAAAGCCTTGATTGCTCTGCCAAAAAGTTATAATATTCTTTGAGGAATAACGCAGTATCCATATAACCTGTACCTATAACCCTGCCAAAACCATAAGGCGCTGGGAGACCATTATAGGTTGTATGCTTTACATCTATATCAAGAAAAGGTTCTAAAGCCGGCTTATCTGCCGCCTGAAACCAGTTATTTTGTTCTTCTACAGAGGCGAATTTGCGATAAACCGGAATATCATGCATGAAAGATACACCAAGCCTTTGCTCTATATCCCTGTAAAAAGGCATAATGAATTGCATGTGAGCAGCGGCATCCATAGGCAAATTGAGGCGCTTTAAAATAACAGGGTTATACACACCACCTGCAACCGTTGTAGCGCTACCGGACGTTTCGGTAATCAGTACAAACTCTTTTTTATTTAAAAGGCAGGTTTCAGCAAAGCTGATGCCTGCAAGGCCACCGCCCACTATGATAAAATCTTTCATAGGTACAAAAATAAAAAACTCTTACCTCGCGGTAAGAGTTTTTATAGTATTATGAAGAATTATTAATAATTCCACATGTCTTGTTCAAAGTTGCGTATCTTATCTTTAATACGCTCAGACTCTAACAACTGCATTTGTGCGTTGTCTTTAAGGTATTCCTTAATAAGCCTGTCACCATAAACGTTTTCCTCTTTATAAATTACAGCGCTAAAGCGCCTTGAGTTTAACAGGTGGTCAAAAGTAATAGGCATTGCAGAGTTTTTCTCGTTAAATGCTTTGTGGCGGTGCAGCACATCCCTCGCTCCCGGGTAGAATACCCAGAAAAGCTCGATAGGTTCAGCGGTGTCACCCATACGCATTTTACTAAGAGCATCTACAGCAAGTGGGCATATTCCCAAAATCCTGTACTTAAGCTCGCCCTGCCTCTTATCGAAATACCAAGTACCAACAATATTGTAAGCAGCAACGTCATTAGCGGTTACTTCCTGAGTATCAAAATGCTCAGCAGTAAGTACGCCTTTAGCTTTAAGTGCCTCTTCAGTTTCTCCCGGATAACGGTTAAGAACTTCAACACCATAGCTGTTTAGCATGCTAACGTAAAAGTTAGACTGTATCTCTTCAAGGGTTTTCTTTTGTGTAAAATAAGAATCAGCATACACTTCTGTAAGTGTACTGTCTTTTATAGCTGTAATAAGAACGTTGAAAAGCGATTTCCTGTCATCTCCAATATTCTCTTCAACCGGGAAAAGAAGTGGGAAGTTAATCCTTTGGTTAAGGTCTATTGTCTCCCAAACTTTTTTGGCGAACAAAACATCCCTGTCACCCACGTAGCCGTATGGCAGCGGGTTATCATTATCCAACATTTCCTGCTCTGCAGTTTTTTGTCCGATCTCATCCGGCGTTTTAGCGTTTAGCAGGTTAGATTGAGCTGTAGCAGAACCTACACCAGCCAAAAACAATGCCGCTAATAAAAAACTTTTGCTATTCATATCCTCTTTGTTCTATAAAAGAAAAACGTTCTTTTAATTATATTATTGTACTTCCCAAAGGAAAGGTGTAGAATCTTTAATCCTGTAAGTACTGTTACCAACAAGCTTAGTTTTGATTGCAGTAATAGTAATCACGTCTCCCCTTTTGGCTTTGTTAATGGCAGCCTGAGCCCTAGCATCAAACCTGTCTCCCTGAACAATCATACCTGCATTACCAGGAACGTAAAGCTCGAAAGAAACAACCTGAACGTTAAGATCATAAACGAAATCAGGGAAAGTAACATTTACTGTTGATACCGCTAAGTCAGCTGCACGTCCTTTAGATGAATTGGTTTTACCCCTAAGAGTTGCAGTTGGCTGAGGAATATCCCTAACCTTAAATACTTTCTTAGAAGAAACAGAAGTTCCGTCAGGAAGTTTACCAGTTACGCTGATGGTTGCTTCAGTTCCTGATACACCTGTAACATTCCAGTTGTATTTTCCTGTACCACCAGCTTTATTTAAGCCCGGTGCAGAAGCTGTAACGTTATTATCAGATATACCTGCGAAAGATATTGTCATTGGGTTTTCAACACCACGGTAAACAGAGTTCATCTTGTCAGCAGAGATAGTAGCTTCGTTAGGACGGGGAACTACTACATAAGTACCCTCAAAAGGAAGTGGCACCTGTTTGCCGTCTTCAATAAAGTTAAACTTACCTGCTATTTTTTGTTCACCTATAGAACCGGCACTAAGTTCAATTACCGCCTGGCCTGTTGCAGGATCAATTTTACCCGGACCTTCAAAAGATACAGGCTTAGTGTTTTCGTCATACCTACCAAGTACAACTTTACCTGTAACTTTCTCACCCTGGAAGTAAGCATTCTTATCAAGGATAACAATAGCTTTATACTTATTTAGTGATGTAGCTTCTATAGCTGCTTTACCAAGTGCAATGTTATAAACGTTAGCCTCTATAACTTTAACACTGTTCTGCATGGCTGTTAGCTTCGTTAAAGAAGCAATTGCAGGGAAGCCCTTAAAGTGGTAATCAAGATAGTTTTTCTTTACACCTTCGCCATCTGTAACTTCAGAAGTATCAAACTTACTGTTAAGTTCTTTGATAATAGCTACATACTTAACGTCGTTACCAATAGCAGCTTTCATGTCATTTTTATACTTCTCCATGGTAGCGATGATTTCTTTTCCTTTAGGAGAAAGCCCGTCACCTTCAAACCACTTCTCATCAATCATGTCACCTTTATCCATTGCCTCATAAGGAAGTTTCATAACACCGTTAACATCTTCCTTCTCAAACTGGCTGGTTACATCACCTTTAAGTTTCTCTATGTAAGCATAAAACTGGTTAGAGATACCTTTAATTTTCTCTGACACCTGCTTAGCCGCTACGAAAGACTGGTTTTCGGCTGCCTTAGCTGCAAGAGCTTCATAAAGGGCTTCGTTATTTTTAGTAGCCTGAGTATTTGCTTCCTCAAACTGTTCGTTCATAAGTCCGAAAGCGGATAGTACCTCTTTCGACATATTTAGTGCAAGCATCGCGATGAAAACCAGATACATCAGGTTAATCATCTTTTGCCTTGGGGTTAATTTTCCTCCTGCCATTTTCTAATTAGTCTCTTGTTTTTATAAAGTTAGTCAAAGTAAGACCTAATTAGGCCCTGTTACCCATTGCAGAAAGCATACCACCGTAAACATTGTTTAAAGCAGATATGTTCTTAGTCATAGCAGCCATTTCCTGTTGTAGCTTGGCAGCATTTTCTGCAATATCCCTGTTAGCTTCAGCATTACGGCTTGCGCTTTCAAGTTGCACTTTATAAAGGCTGTTCAGAGACTCCATCTGAGCGGCAGCCATAGACATTTCTTCGCTGTATTTTTTCTGAGAAGCAATAGAGTCAACTGTTGGAGATATACCTTTAGCAGCAGATTCAAAGTTTTTGATGCTGTTACCAAGGCTTGCCATAAGTTCGCCGTCAATTTTAGCTTCTTTAAGCAGGTTGTCAAGTTTTTGAGAAAGCAGGCCTTGCGCTTCAGCAGGGTTTTCTTTCTTAACCTCTTTTTTCTTAGCATCGCCACCCGCAAGTTCAGGATAAACCAACGACCAGTCCAACTCTTTTTCTACCGGGTCAAACGCAGAAAGACCAAATATAAGAGCTTCAGTACTAAGACCAACTATAAGCATCAAACTAGCACCTGGCCAGTGCATAAGCTTAAATAATGCTCCGATAATTACAACCGCTGCCCCCATACCATAGGCAAAATTCATAACTTTTTTAGGTAGTGCCATAATGAAATAATTTTAGTTTTTAGTTAAGTTAAATTTAATTTAAATATTCAAAAAATAGAGTTGGTTAAAAATTATTGATTACCTGTGTTTTGAGTACCCATGTAATCCTGAACGGTCCTGAAACCTATATAGCTTCTTGATGAGTCGGCATATTCCCAGTCCCTTGTACTTACCTGAAGGAAGTAAGCCACATCTTTCCATGAACCGCCACGTGTAACCTTACGTTTGTTTGAAGGATCCGGAGCATTAGGATTCATAGTAGATACATATTCGTAAGAAGCTGCATCATATGATGAATCTGTCCACTCCGCTACGTTACCTGACATGTTATACAGGTTAAATTCGTTAGGATCGAAAGATTCAGCTTCAACAGTATAAAGTGCACCGTCGGCAGCATAGTCGCCCCTGTTTGGCTTAAAGTTGGCAAGGAAACAACCCCTGTCGTTTTTAGCATAAGGGCCACCCCAAGGATAAGTAGCAGATTGTAATCCGCCCCTTGCAGCATATTCCCACTCAGCCTCAGTTGGTAAACGGAAAGAGTTTACATACTGCCTTCCTTTGCTTTTCTGGTAAGCATTTTTATAAAGAGTTCTCCATGCACAGAACGCTTTAGCCTGACCCCAGGTAACACCCACTACAGGATACTCTCCGTAAGCATCATGCCAAAAATAGTCATTGTGCATTGGTTCGTTATATGAGTATGAAAAGTCTTTTATCCACACAGTGGTATCAGGATAAACCTCAACCTGCTCATGCTTCATATACTTACTCCTCTTGCTCCTTGTATTTTTAGATTTATCTTTTGCAGCAGCATCGATATCCATCCATGAATACCTAAACTTTAGCTTAGAAACATCCACAGTCCTTAAACCATTATAAGATTCTGATGCAGGCAGGTACATAGAGTCCATTACCTCAACATAGTACTCATCCGGATATTCCTGCGGATCATCAATAAGTTTTACATCATGGTTTAGCTTCCTGCCAACATAAGGGTCGTTAGGATCCATACCTATACTATAGTAATTCTCATACATATATTTATCGTATGGAGACTGCTCTTCACCTTCTGCAACCTGATCTAAAAAGGCATACTCACCTATTCCGCCTTCACCTCCGGGTTTCATTCCCATTTCATCCGCAAGGATTGCAAGCCTTGTCCTGATAATAGAGTCTTTAACCCATTCTACAAACTGGCGGTATTCGCTGTTTGTAATTTCTGTTTCGTCCATATAAAAAGAACGCACAGTTACAGTCTTAGTAGGAGCATCCTGCACATTAGCTAAATCGTCGTCAGATTTACCCATAATGTAAGCACCACCCGGAACTAAGGTCATACCATACGGTTGCTCTGGCTTCCAGTTTTTTCCTCTAACACCTACCAGCTCCCCCCGGTCACTGGAACCACAGCTGATTAATAATGATAAAGTTGCTGTTAATGCAATGAACTTCTTCATAAATTTGGGTTATTAATGTAATTCTATTTTTAAGGGCGTAAACCTATTTATTTATTTTTAAAAAAACAATTTTTTTATTAAAAAAACCTCAACACAAGATAAAGATTTAAATAGTAAAAGGAATACAACCACTAATTATAACAAAAAGATTAAATAATGTTTTTTCTTTGAGCTTTCCACAATCTTTCAGGAAAACTGTTATTACATGCGCCTATATAATCATCATACGTACATGGTAATAACGTGTTACGCTTTAATTTATTATCTACACCTGCCACAACGGGCACTTCTATCCACCACCTGTCTGTTTTATCGCTTTTATAAAACACCAGTTCTTCGTCTTCCGCAGGCACTATATATTTAAGGTAGGTATCTTTAGTATCGAACGGATATTCGTTACTCCTGTAATTTACACCTTCTATAAAATACCATATCACCTGTGCAATAAGTACTGCTTCCTGTTTTGTATCATCATGATTAAAAACCCCGAAAGATGTTACCTTATCGCTAATCCCTGCGTAGCGTGCTAATGTACAAATTTCTTTGCCATTAAAACCATTTGGCAAAAAATTAACAATATTGCCTGAATCTCCTGACTTAACAGCCCCCATATCAACACTTACGATATCGGCATCCCTGAAAACAGGCTCTGCTATTGCAGGGCTGGCGCTTACTTCACCCAGGCGATAAGCATCAAAATATAACTTTTCAATCAAATCTATTTCTTCCTGAGGGTTAAAATAGGTTTGGTAGCCCACATTGCTGTAATTAAACAGGTTGTTAGGCTCTTCTACAATTATACGTGTAAGGTAAGAGCCAGCGTTTATAGCCTCATTTTCCTTACCAAAGTCGAATCGGCTGTCTATAACGGCAAGGTTAACCATTTGCTCCAGCCTGTCATACCCTCGGTATATGGCATAGGTTAAATCCTGCGAGCCACCTATTATTATAGGTATAACTTTATTTTTTATCAGTTCTTCAACTACAGTTTTTACCACATAATAAGTATCCTGTAACGAAGCTCCGGGTTTTATATTGCCCAGGTCGGCAATTTTTGTGTACCAGTTACCCGGGTATAAAGAGTAAAGCTGTTTCCTTATATAATTAAGGTGTGGGTGCAGTACCGCTTCTCCCCTGCCCCTGTTCTCCAACACTCCTATTATGGCCACAGAAACACCTTCTGTATCCGGAAAATCTCCCTCAAGATGCAAAAGCGCTTTTTTACCCAGCGATTGTGGTGATAGTCCGTCTATAAAATCTGCCAGCGAGGCATCCAGAGGCTGTAAAAACTCAAAAGCCATAATTTATTTCTTTTTTGCTGAAACTTTTTTAGATGCCGGTTTTTTCGTCGCCGTTGCTTTTTTGGCTGCTGTTTTCTTGGCAGGTGCCTTTTCTTCTATCAGGGCTTTTACCTTATCAAGGGTAAGCTTTGCGGCATCTACATCTTTATTAAGCTCTATTTTGGTTTTACCCTTTAATATAACCGAACGGCCCCAGCGTGCTTTTTCTACACGTATACCCTCATCTTCCCAGTTATGGATAACCTTGTCACGTTCTTTTTGCAGCTTATCTTCTATCAGCTCATTAATATCTGACTGCGTTAACCTGTCGAAATCATATTTTTTATTGACATTGATAAACATACCGTCCCACTTTATGAATGGCCCGAAACGTCCCACTCCTTTTTGCACCGGTTCACCTTTATAAGTACCTATTGGTGCATCGGCCTGTTCCTTTTCAGCAATCAGTTCCTTAGCCCTTTCAAAAGTAACATCAAGCGGGTCTTCGCCTTTTGGTAATGATATAAATGTTTTACCAAATCTTACGTATGGGCCAAAGCGGCCGTTGTTAACCTCTACCTCTTCTCCTTTATAATCGCCTAAAGTTTTAGGCAGCATAAAAAGGCCAAGTGCTTCATCAAGGGTAATAGTACCAATATTCTGCTCAGGCAGCAGGCTTGCGAATTGCTTTTCTTCATCTTCGGCATCGCCAATTTGAGCCATTGGCCCGAACTTGCCCAAACGCACAATTACAGGTTTACCTGTTTTAGGGTCGGCACCCAGTATTCTTTCGCCCGATTCCCTGTCGGCATTCTTCTCTACATCTTTTACGGTTGGATGGAAATGACTGTAAAAATCTTCCATCATTTTGGTCCAGTCTTCATTGCCCGAGGCTATCTCGTCAAAATCCTGCTCAACCTTAGCCGTAAAATTATAATCGAGTATGGTATCAAAATGATTTACAAGAAAATCATTCACAATAATACCTATGTCAGTAGGCACAAGCTTGCCTTTATCTGAGCCTACATTTTCTGTAAGCAGTTCTTCTTTTACTTCGTTGCCTTTTAGCGCCAGTTGCGTGTAATTGCGTTCCTGCCCCTCAAAGCTTCCTTTCTCTACATAGTTCCTGCTGATAATGGTAGAAATGGTTGGTGCATATGTTGACGGACGTCCGATGCCCAGCTCTTCCAGCTTTTTAACCAATGATGCTTCGGTGTATCGTGCAGGCGGACGGCTGAAACGTTCTGTAGCGGTAATACCGTTTGCCAATAGCTTTTCGCTTACCCTTAGCGCCGGCAGCATACCTTCCTGTTCTGCATCTTCATCATCATGGCCTTCAAGATATACTTTAAGAAAGCCCTCAAATTTAAGCACCTCGCCCGATGCTGTAAATATTTCGTTATGGTTGTTTGCTTCTATCTTTACATTGGTACGCTCTAAATGCGCATCACTCATTTGCGAGGCTACCGTGCGTTTCCATATAAGATCATAAAGCCTTGCCTGGTCACGGTCAACATTAACCGTGTGGCGGGTCATATCTGTAGGGCGTATGGCTTCGTGTGCTTCCTGTGCACCTTTGCTTTTGGTGGCATAGTTGCGCGGCTTGCTGAACTCTTTACCGTAAGACCTTGTTATTTCATCTTCGGCGGCAGCCATAGCCTCCTGCGATAGGTTAACGCTGTCTGTCCTCATATAGGTTATAAGCCCCGCTTCATACAGCCTCTGTGCCAGCATCATGGTAACACCAACGGGCAGGTACAGTTTACGCGCTGCCTCCTGCTGTAAAGTAGAAGTGGTAAATGGTGCGGCAGGCGATTTTTTTGCCGGCTTGGTTTCAAGGTCTGACACCTTATATATAGAACCAATGTTTTTATTAAGGAAATCTTTTGCTTCCTGTTTGGTAGAAAAACTTTTGGGCAGCTTTGCCTTAAATGTTTTTCCTGCCTCATTGCTAAACTCAGCACTTATATTATAGGTTGCTTCCGGCTTAAAATTCTGGATGTCGCGCTCACGCTCTACTATAAGGCGTACAGATACCGACTGCACCCTGCCTGCCGAAAGCCCACTCTTAACTTTTTTCCATAATACCGGTGAAAGCTCATACCCCACAAGCCTGTCGAGCACCCGGCGTGCCTGTTGCGCATTAACAAGGTCATAGTTTATATTGCGAGGGTTTTGTATGGCTTTTTGTATGGCAGTCTTGGTAATTTCATGAAAAACAATGCGTTTGGTTTTATCCCTGTCCAGCTTCAGCTCTTCCGCAAGGTGCCATGCAATAGCCTCACCCTCGCGGTCTTCATCACTTGCCAGCCAAACCGTTTCGGCATTTTTAGAAAGATCCCTGAGTTTTTTAACCAAAGCTTTTTTATCCGGAGAAACTTCATACTTAGGTTTAAAGCCGTTCTCTACATCCACACCTATTTCCTTAGACGGAAGGTCGGCAATGTGCCCGTAGCTGGACTCTACCTGGTAGTCTTTCCCTAAAAATTTTTCTATGGTTTTTGCCTTTGCAGGCGACTCAACAATCACTAAATTCTTTGCCATCATACATTTGTTTGAGCGCAAAAGTATGCGAATTTTTTAAATATTGGATTTCTACTTAATTAAATGCTTTGTTTTTTGGAAAAGATTAACCTTAACTATACGCTGAAAATACCTACAAATTACAAATTGATGTAAAATAAATATTTTTTGTACCTTGTAGTAATATCCAAAAAAAGAAGCTGATTATGAAACAGATGGAAATAAAATTACTACTACCCTATAACTGGGCACACGCAAGAAGGATACGGGTTTATGACGATGCGGGCAACCTGCTTGTAAAAATTGCCCACTTAGAACACCTACTGGTACAGGTGCAGGACAACTGCAGGCATGTTGTTATAAAACTTGATTTTTATAAATCGGTAATTCCGGTACCGGATGATGCAGAAAATATCTTTCTGGGGATTTATATGGACTTCCGTGACCGTTTTCCACACAAATATATTGATACGCTTAAACGCAGATGCCTTACCGGGCAGTTTATGACCGCCGAAGCATTTGATAATTTTGACCTGAGCTTTTATGAGAACGCAAGGGAATACCTCCCTACTGTCAATTATGATAACGCTTCGGTATTATTAGGATTGCTTATTTCGGCGGGGCTTGTTATAACATCTGTAGTGCAGCAGGAAAATCCGTATCAGGACTTACTGTTCTTTATCGGGGTATCAAGTTTAATCTCGCTGTTAATGGTTAGGGCAGAAAGGGGCAAAATACTACTGTACGATTATAAAAGCCGCCTTATAGCCACAGCATTGGCTTTTGTGCTTGCCTTTATTTTTATAACGCCCTCTTTTGCCGTAAACATGGTTTTCTTTTTGTTTATCTCCTTATATATATTACGCCTGCTCACTAATCTTAAAACCCTTAAAAGCGCATAAACAAATCTGTCATCTTGTCATACAATCCAAATTAAATAGTATCTTTGCCAATTCAGAAAAAAGCACTACCGAGTGATTTATGGAAAAGATAATTGAAGAAAGCAAGCAGGGCCAAAGCCTTGTTTTAGAGCAGAAAACAGAGAATACCAAAAAACTTTTTATAGAAAGCTACGGCTGCCAGATGAACTTTTCTGACAGTGAAATTGTAGCATCTATATTAGCCGAACAGGGTTATAACACCACCCAGAATATTGAGGAGGCCGACCTTGTTTTGGTTAATACCTGCTCTATTCGTGATAAAGCCGAGCAAACCGTAAGGAAAAGGCTGGACCAGTATAACAGCATCAAAAAAATAAACCCCGGCATGAAGGTGGGTGTACTGGGCTGTATGGCAGAACGCCTTAAAAGCAAATTTCTTGAAGAAGAGAAAATTGTGGATATGGTGGTAGGGCCCGATGCTTATAAAGATATACCCAACCTGCTTAAAGAAGTTGATGAAGGCCGCGAAGCGGTTAACGTTATACTCAGCAAAGAAGAAACCTACGGAGATATAGCGCCTGTTCGACTTAACAGCAATGGTGTTACCGCGTTTGTTTCTATAACCCGTGGTTGCGATAATATGTGTACTTTTTGTGTAGTACCGTTTACCCGTGGTCGCGAACGCAGCCGAGAGCCGCAAAGTATAATGGAAGAAATAGCCGACCTGTGGCAGAGGGGCTTTAAAGAAATAACGCTGCTGGGGCAGAATGTGGACAGCTACCTTTGGTATGGCGGCGGTCTCAAGAAAGATTATGACAAAGCCAGCGAAATGCAAAAGGCTACTGCTGTTGGCTTTGCTCAGCTATTGGATATGGTGGCTACTGCCTTCCCTAAAATGCGTTTCCGTTTCAGCACTTCTAACCCGCAGGACATGCACCTTGAAGTAATAGAGGTAATGGCTAAACACCATAATATATGTAAGTACATACACCTGCCGGTACAGAGTGGCAGCACAAGGATATTGCAGGCCATGAACCGCCAGCACACCCGCGAGGAATATATGGAGCTGGTGGATAATATTTACCGCATAATACCTGACATTTCACTATCGCAGGACATGATAGCGGGCTTCCCTACCGAAACGGAGGAAGACCACCGAGACACTCTCAGCCTGATGGAGCATTGCAAATATGACTTCGGGTTTATGTTTGCCTATTCTGAACGCCCCGGTACACTTGCCGCACGGAAATTGGAAGATGACGTGCCAACGGAGGTTAAGAACCGCAGGCTTACCGAAATAATAAACCTGCAACAAAAAATGGCATGGGAGCGCACCAGGCGTTTTGTAGGCCAAACCGTTGAAGTACTGATAGAAAAAACATCAAAACGCAGCGATGCACACTGGAGCGGGCGCAACTCGCAAAACACTACGGTTGTATTCCCTAAGGGCGATTACAAGCCGGGCGACTTTGTAAACGTAAAAATTACTGAATGTACTTCGGCCACCCTTATTGGTGAGGCTGTTGGGTATAGTGAAATAATGACAAGCGCCCTAAGCCCCAAAGGGGAAAATTCATAGGGCTCTCAAACAATAAATCAATAATTACTAAATAAAATGTCTCCTCAGGCAGATAGGGCTTATGGAAAGCGTACAAGCCATAAAACAACGATTTGAAATTATAGGGAACGACCCGCGCCTTAACCGCGCGCTTGAAAAAGCCATGCAGGTAGCCCCTACCGATATTTCGGTGCTGGTTACCGGAGAAAGTGGTGTGGGTAAGGAAAGCATCCCGAAAATTATACACGCCCTTTCGCACCGCAAGCACGGCAAATACATCGCGGTAAACTGTGGTGCCATACCCGAGGGTACTATCGACAGTGAGCTTTTCGGGCATGAGAAAGGTGCGTTTACCGGGGCGACTTCTACCCGCGAGGGTTATTTTGAGGTTGCCGATGGCGGTACCATTTTTTTGGATGAAGTGGGCGAACTACCGCTTACTACGCAGGTGCGCCTGCTGCGCGTGCTGGAAAATGGAGAATTTATTAAAGTAGGTTCCAGCCAGGTACAAAAAACGAATGTACGCATTGTGGCAGCCACCAACGTTAATATGATGGAGGCTATAGAAAAGGGGAAATTCAGGGAAGACCTGTACTACCGCCTCAGCACTGTAGAAATATCACTACCGCCGCTTCGCGAGCGCAAAGACGATATACACCTCCTGTTCAGGAAATTTTCGGCAGATTTTGCTCAGAAATATAAAATGCCCCCTATAAGGCTGGAGGATGACGCGGTGCTGCTTTTGCTGAAATACCGTTGGAGCGGTAACATACGTCAGTTACGAAACATTGCAGAACAAATATCTGTACTGGAAACAAACCGCAACATTACAGGCAATACATTAAGGGGTTACCTGCCTGAAGCTGGCACCAACCTGCCTGCAGTGGTGAGGGACAAAAAATCGGAAAGCGACTTCAGTAATGAAAGGGAGATACTATATAAGGTATTGTTTGATATGCGCAGCGACCTTAACGACCTTAAGAAGCTGACAATGGAGCTGATGCAAAACGGAAACGGTGCTAAAGTGCAGGAATCTAATAAAAACCTGATTCAGCGTATTTACGGCACTCCGCAGGAAGACGGCAGGATATTTGAAGAAGTGTCGCGCAATGATATATTGCCTTCGCAGCATGTAAGCAGGCCCGAGCCTATAGTAGAGCACCATGACGAAGATGATGATGACGGTAATTACCTTTTTGCAGAAACAGTTGAGGAAGAAGAAACATTGCGCCTTGATGAAAAAGAAGTGGAACTGATTAAAAAAGCATTAGAGCGCAACAAAGGCAAAAGAAAGGCAGCAGCCGATGAACTTGGCATAAGCGAAAGGACATTATACAGGAAAATAAAACAGTATGACCTTTAAAACAGGAATGAAAAATATAAAATTTTTATTGCTTGCATTTACAGCTGTAATGCTTAACGGTTGCGGCATATATAACTTTACGGGAACCGGAAAAATTGACGCTGAGACATTTCAGGTGAATTACTTTCAGAACAACGCCGATATTGTAGAACCCGGTGTAGAGTTAACTTTTACAAGGGCGTTACAAGACCTTATACAGAACCAGACTAACCTGAGCCTTACTAATAGTGGCGGCGACCTTGTGTATGAAGGAGAGATAACACAGTTCCGTATTACACCTATGACGGCAACAGCCGACCAGCGCGCAGCACAGAACAGGCTTACGGTAACTGTAAATGTGAGGTTTACCAACAGAAAAAAAGAAGATGATAATTTTGAGAAACCTTTCAGTTTCTTTTATGATTATCCCGCCAACGAATTGTTAAACGGACGGATTCTTACTACCGCCCTTGATGAAATATTTGAAAGGATAACACAGGATATTTTTAATGAATCGCTGGCGAAATGGTAAATTGTCGCATGTCGGATGCCGGAAGTCCGATATATCATATCTAAACTATTAAGTGTCCTTTGACTTCGGACATTGGACACCCCAACATCAGACAAAAACTTGAACACTAAAGAATACATAGCGCTGCTTAACAGGCCTTCGTCATTAAACGAGAAGCAGACTGTTGAACTGGAAAAGATACTTGCCGAGTTTCCTTTCCTGCAAAGTGCGCGTGCTATCTATTTAAAGGGTTTATATAATAATGACAGCTTCCGGTACAATACCGAGCTTAAAAAAACGGCAGCCTACACCACTGACAGGTCGGTGCTGTTTGATTTCATTACTTCAGAACAGTTTCAGAGTATAGAGAAAAATTCTTTTGAAGCGGCAGAAAAAGCTGTGGAAGAAATAGCTGTTAACCACATCGAAGAAATTAAAGCTGAAGAGCAAAAGCCTGCCGAACCTGTAAACAAGCTGGAAGAGTCTATAAAGCTAACCATAAAAGAATCGGAAGCGACACAACCTGAAAAAGCAAGTACTACAGCCGAAACTGTCAGTGAAAGCCCGCTAACGGAGACAGAACAAAAACTGGAAATAGGCAGGCCGCTAACATTCAGTAAAGACGAAACACATTCGTTCAGCGAGTGGCTGCAGCTTTCTAAAATAACGCCTGTTAAGCGTGAAGAAAGCACACCTCAGCCTGAAAAGCAGGAAGATGAAAGCGGGCTTATTAAAAAACTTGACCTGATAGACCGTTTTATAGAGTCGAATCCGAAAATTATTCCCTCAAAAACAATATCGGTTGCACCTGCTACGCTTAATGAAACCGCAGATAACAGCAGCCTTATGACAGAAACACTTGCAAAAGTTTACCTGGAACAAAAAAAATATGCAAAAGCCATACAGGCTTATGAAATTTTAATTTTGAAATATCCGGAAAAAAGTGTTTTCTTTGCAGACCGAATTACAGAAATACGTAGTTTACAACAAAATAATAATTAAGTATAGAAATGGGATTTTCAATATTTTTAGCGCTGATAGCATTTGTTTGCCTTTTACTGATAATATTCATAATGGTACAAAACCCGAAAGGTGGCGGTCTTTCTTCATCGTTTGGCGGTTCTCAGGTAGTTGGTGGTGTTCAAAAAACGTCTGACTTTCTTGATAAAGGCACATGGTTTTTAGCTACCGCACTTGTAGTGCTTATCATTTTGTCAACACTTAGCTTTTCTAACAGCTACGGCGGAGACAGTAAATATATAGACGAGTCTGTTGTTGCACCTGCTGCTACAACTCCTGCCACTCCTGCACAGGGTGAAGGCGCTGCCACACCAGCTCCGGCTACTACACCGGCACAAGAGGCTGCACCTCAGCAATAAAAAATATTATTTCAAAATATATAAATGCCGGCACTGACATGCTGGCATTTTTTTTTGCATTATATGTCAGTTTTCTCAATTGGCACAATTTCTGAAAAAACAGAAAGCGTCAAACTTTAATAACAAACAAAATTTAAATTATATGGCTTTAAACATTAAACCGCTTTCAAACCGTGTTCTGGTTGAACCGGTTGCTGCAGAAACACAAACTGCTTCCGGAATCATTATCCCTGACACTGCAAAAGAAAAACCGCAGAAAGGTGTTGTTGTAGCCGTAGGCAACGGTAGTAAAGATTATGAAATGACCGTTAAGGTGGGCGACACTGTTCTTTATGGAAAATATGCAGGTACAGAGCTTAAATTTGAAGGTAAAGATTACCTTATAATGAAAGAAGACGAGATTTTCGCAGTACTTTAAAAACAGTTTAATATTTAAAAACAATAACAACTAATACAATGGCAAAAGAAATAAAATTTGATATTGAAGCACGCGACGGTTTAAAGCGTGGTGTAGATGCACTGGCTAATGCTGTTAAGGTAACATTAGGCCCTAAAGGACGTAACGTTATCATCAGCAAATCATTTGGTGCGCCAACAGTAACTAAAGATGGTGTATCTGTAGCTAAAGAGGTTGAGCTTACCGACCCTATTGAAAACATGGGTGCACAAATGGTTAAAGAGGTTGCCTCTAAAACCAACGACCTTGCCGGTGATGGTACTACTACTGCAACTGTGCTTGCACAGGCTATAGTAAAAGAAGGCCTAAAAAACGTTGCAGCAGGTGCAAACCCTATGGACCTGAAGCGTGGTATAGACAAAGCTGTTGAGGCAATTGTTGCAGACCTGTCTAACCAAACAAAAGAAGTAGGTACTTCTACCGACAAAATTAAACAGGTAGCTTCTATCTCTGCTAATAACGACGAAGCAATTGGTGAACTGATTGCTACTGCGTTTGGCAAAGTTGGTAAAGAAGGTGTTATTACCGTTGAAGAAGCTAAGGGTACAGATACTTATGTAGATGTTGTAGAAGGTATGCAGTTTGACAGGGGTTACCTTTCAGCTTACTTTGTAACAAATTCAGAAAAAATGGAGGCCGAACTTGAAAGGCCATACATTTTATTATATGATAAAAAAGTATCTTCAATGAAAGACCTGCTTCCGGTACTTGAGCCGGTAGCCCAAAGTGGCAAACCGCTTCTTATCATCGCAGAGGATGTAGATGGTGAGGCACTTGCAACACTTGTTGTAAACAAACTTCGTGGTGCGCTTAAAATCGCGGCTGTTAAAGCTCCGGGATTTGGCGACAGGAGAAAGGCATTACTTGAAGACATCGCTATCCTTACAGGTGGTACCGTAATAGCAGAAGAGCAGGGCTATACCCTTGAGAATGCTACACTTGATATGCTGGGTACCTGCGAAAAAGTGACTATAGATAAAGATAACACTACTATAGTTAATGGTGCAGGTGATGCGGATATGATTAAAAACCGCGTTAACCAGATAAAATCGCAGATGGAAGCTACAACATCTGACTATGACAGGGAAAAACTACAGGAGCGCCTTGCCAAGCTTGCAGGTGGTGTAGCCGTACTTTATGTGGGTGCAGCCAGCGAGGTTGAAATGAAGGAGAAAAAAGACCGTGTAGATGATGCATTACACGCTACAAGGGCTGCCGTAGAAGAAGGTATTGTTGCCGGTGGTGGTGTTGCATTACTAAGGGCTAAGCAGGTTCTTGCCAGCATTCAGGCAGAAAACGGCGATGAGGCTACAGGTATTCAGATTGTATCTCGCGCTGTAGAGGCACCGCTACGCACCATTGTAGAAAACGCAGGCCTTGAAGGTTCTGTAGTAGTAGCTAAAGTTGCCGAAGGTACTGCTGATTTTGGTTACAATGCCAAAACAGATGAGTATGTAGATATGCTTAGCGCAGGTATTATAGACCCTAAGAAAGTAACACGTGTAGCGCTTGAAAATGCTGCCTCTGTTGCGGGTATGATACTTACTACAGAGTGCGCTCTTATAGACATAAAAGAAGAGAATGCAGGTGGCGGAATGCCAATGGGCGGCGGAATGCCGGGCATGATGTAATTTTGCATCAAACTGCATATAGTATAATAAAGGGGATGTATTTTACATCCCCTTTTATTTTTTAACATTTATGACTTACGCTATTATAATAACATCGTTATTTTAGCAAAAACATTTCCAACACAAATTACACTTAATGAAAAAGACAGTTTTTATCTTAACTTTCATTTGCTGCTTCACGTCATTTTTAACCTTTGCACAGGAAGCCAAAAAAGAACAAATCAGTAAAGTTTTAAATGATTACTTCTTTTTGGAAAGAGAAAACATCCATGCCCATTTTGATAAAGATGTTTTTCTTACCGATGAAAAAGTATGGTTTAAAGGCTATGTTTACCACCGCAAAACCGGTAAGCCCTTTTATTCGTGTGTGAATATATTTGCCAGCCTTATAGATGATTCCGGGAAGGTTTTGGACAGCCAGCTATTGTATGGCAATATAGGGACTTTCAGCGGCAGTTTTAGCCTTGACACTAATTTGCCGACAGGCAGGTACTATGTACAGTTTTACACAAACTGGATGAATAACTTTAGCGAGGATGAGTCTTTTGTAAAAGAAATAAGGATAATCAATAAAAACGCACCCGCTTTACTTAACGCGCCGAATTATTCTAAAATAAATATTGCTTTGCACCCGGAAGGCGGAAAGCTTATAGCGGGCATAAACAACAATATAGCTTTAAGCATTACCGACTGCAACAACAGGCCGGTTACAATACTTAACGAAGCACACCTTACAGATTCAGAGGGCAGAATACTGAAAACTGTTGCTATTAATGATAAAGGTTTTGGCAAATTTGATTACGTACCCGAGTCTGGTAAAGTAAATACTGTTTCTGTAAAGGTTAACGGAACAGAACATAAGCAGCAGCTGCCTTATCCGCAGCTAACGGGGGCAGCTATAGAAGTTAACAGCTTTGCCATGCCCGGAAAAACTATCGTAAAAGTAAGGACAGCTAAGGCAGAAAAAAGCAACAATGCTTTATTCCTCCTCGCACACAAGGATGAAAAATCCGTGATTTTTGATGTAAAATTCGAAGCTGGAAAAAATGAGGAAGTACTGGTTATAAGCAATACAGACCTGTTTGAGGGGCTTAATACCTTCCGCCTATTAGATGGCAACCTGAATGAACTGGCAAACAGGGTTTTTTATATTTACCCTGAAAAGAACAGCAATAACATAAACCTCACTTACACAAAAGATGCCAATGGTAATATAGAGCTATCCGGAAATGTATATGCTCCTAATATGAACCTGAGTATATCGATGCTTCCTTCTAACACGCTAACCGTAAACGAAGAAAGTGACATATATAATTCACTCTTGCTTGCCCCCTACCTCGACAGCAGCCAGGGCATTGCTGCAAGAAATTATTTAAGTGATGCTAACCGCCGTAATCAATTTGAGCTTGACTTATTTTTAGTGGGGAAAAGCAGTAAATACAAATGGGTTAACATTAAAAACAATCCGCCCACAAGCAATTATACATTTGATATTGGACTTGCGCTTAAAGGAACAGTAAACCAAAACTTACGCGGATCCGGTAAATACAAACTTCAGGTTTCATCATTTTCAGGACAGCTTGATGAAATTCTTGATATAAATGACAATAACGAGTTTTATTTAGACCATCTAATCCTTGCTGACTCTACAAAACTTTACTTTATGCTCTTGAAAGGAGATGAAAAGAAAGAGGTCAAACTATACCCACAGATATTGAATAACAAAAGGGTATATAATAAATCATATAAACCTACGACTTCTTTGTGCAGGGATAATAATGCAGCTAGTGCAGGACAGTTCCCTGAATTACCGGATTATCTTTTCCTAGCTGATGCTACTTTGCTTGAGGAGGTTAAAATTGAAGCAGATCCTAACCGTCTTAAATATAAAAATGCCTTTGGTAACTCACAGTTAAGGTCATATAAAATTACCGAAACAGAAAGTACAAATTTCTTTTATATAACCGACCTGATACGTTCTCATGGTTTTGACGTCAACACAAACGGTGGTACAGTCAGCATAACAGGCAGGAGCATCAGGACCATTAACGGGCAAAAAACTACCCCAATGGTATACATAGACAATATTTTTGTAATGGATTATGATGTATTGTTCATGATGCAGACAGCTGATGTTGATGAATTTTATATTAACCAGCATGCTGTAGTACCCAGCGTGGATAATAGGGAGGGTATCATAAAAATTTATATGAAGAAAAACATCAGCCCAAAGTCAAAAGGAAAATCAGCTACTTCGTTTATAGTTGCAGAAGGGTTCAGCATTATAGATACTTTTAAGAACAGCCAGTATCTTTCTACCGCTACAAAAGGATTTGAGAACTTTGGTATTATAGGCTGGGAGCCAATAATAGCAACCGATGAAAAAGGGCATTTTAAAGTATCGGTGCCTTACAGCCAGCAGGATTCTGTAAAGGTTCTCATAGAAGGCATTGGCCCGGATGGCAGGATAATATCTCAGGTAAAAACCATTTCACTTAACTGATTGTAGTAGGGTTTTAAGGTATTTAATAATATATTTGTGATACTAACCTAACCACATGGAGCTATTCATATACATTTTTGCTGCACTTTTTTCTGTAATTAACCCATTAGGTGCCGTGCCAATATTTGTGGGCCTTACTCAGGATGACACCAAAGCCGAACGCTCACGTATATCGTTATGGGCGGCTATTAATGTTTTTCTCATTTTGCTAATATCTTTTTTTGTAGGGCAGTATGTGCTTAATTTTTTTGGAATAAGCATTAACGCGCTTCGCATTGCAGGCGGTTTCATTATTGTTAACAGCGGATTTTCACTTCTGACAGGTAAATTCAGTAAAACAAGGGGTATAAACAAAGAAGTTGAGAATGATGCCCAAAAAAGAAACGATATTGCACTTACACCACTTGCCATACCGATGCTGGCTGGCCCTGGCTCAATATCACTACTTATCGCGCTATATCAGGAGTACACAGGCATTACAGAGCAGGCAATTGCATGTTCAGCTATGTTTGCTGTAGCCATAAGCATTTTTCTTATTATGCGCAGTGCACACTATCTATCGCGCATACTTGGCGCTTCGGGCATTGTGGCAATTTCCAGGATTATTGGTTTTATTGTTATAGCTATTGGTGTAGAGTATATAAGCAGCTCTATTGTAAACATCCTGCAAACGGTAAGTTTCAAATAAAAAGGCAATTAGTTCAAATTAAACTAATTGCCTTATTGTTTTATCGTTGTGAGCAAATACTTTATTTAGTCATGTTTAAATCAAGGAAATAAAATGAAATATTATCATCTTCTTTCCATGCATGATAAGTTTCAAAGGTATGCTTATTGTATTTGTCCGCAGCTTCGTGCCATACAAAAACTACAATAAAATTATTTCCTTCAGGAGTTTTAAGCTGTTCATTTAAATAGGTATTTAGTCTGTTTAAATCAGGAAGATCTTTAAAATACTTCTTTTTTAAACCACTTACATCTCCCTTTCCGCATTGGCTGATAAGAACATCCAGTCTGTGTTTTAATAACTTACCTGTATTGTCAATTATTAAAAATTTTGGCAGCTCAAATCCTTCCTCAACCTCGAAAGCGCTTATAAATTTTTTAAATTCTTCTTCGTTTTTAAAGGACAACTCGTTAATCGAATCTTTATAAATACCATATTTTTCGAGATAAAGCTTGCTGTTACCCTGTGCAGACACAGTTAAACTAACCATGCATAGAAATAATAATGATAAAATTCTCATTTCAGTTAATTTTAGTCATTAAATACTATTTCATAGCAACCATAAGTACTGTCATAACTAAAGTTATAAGTACCTGCTTTGATAAGGTAGTCAATGTTAACTTCTACATCAGAATCATAATCCTGTAATGTGAACTGATAATCTTCTTCAAGAACCAGCGCCTCAGAACCAAAGTATTTTTTTACTTTTTCCATACCGGCGTCATCAATTAAAAGTGAAAAACCATTAGAATTTGGTGCAGGAGAAACATATGCCAGAACATCCCTGTCAGCTGAAGACTTTGCAATTGTAAAATTTAAAGTCCCCTGCTCAAATTTGATGTAGCCTGAAGTTTTTTCATGCCTGCATATTCCTATACCATCACAATTCCTCGATTTACGGCCAATTGTCCAGACTGTTTTCACGCCACCTTCTTTAACTTTTGGCCAGTCTGATTTCATTACCATCTGATTGTTTTGATTGTTTTCGGTTTGAACTGACTCTTCACTACATGAAGTAAAACTGATAGCGAATAGTGTAACAGCGAATAATAAAATTCTTTTTTTCATTTTAGTTTGGATAAATTAAATTAGTAATAATTAGTTAAAGATCTGCTCACAACAAATAATGAACCCAAAAATATAAGGTTATTTGTTTCTTAATATTATTTTAAATTATCTTTAACTTTCGTCTAATTCAATATAAAAAGCGGATTAGCTCTTACTCTACAAGTCACTTTCAATGTATCTGTTTTTCAAACTGATAACCATAGTTTTATTGGCAATATAAAATTCTGTGCAAAAATCGTAAACCGCCCTAATTTAAACAGATTTAAAAAAACAGTCTGCAATAAAAAACCGCCCTTTCAGGCGGTTTTGCAAACAACTTTAAATATATACAAACTAACTATTTGTACTCACAATTAAAAATTTTTGTCTGCATGAATATGCAGCCCGCACTCTTTTTTGCCGTTTTCCCACCACCAGCGCCCGGCACGGAAATCTTCTCCGGGGGCAAGCGCGCGCGTGCAGGGTGCACAGCCTATGCTTAAATAGCCTTTATAATAAAGGCTGTTAACGGGTATATCCAAACGCTTAACTTCCTCTTCTACCCCTTCCAGTTTATAATGCAGCAGCGGGTTAAACTTAATCAGTTTATGGGCTTCATCCCACTCTAAAAAACGCATGGTATTCCTGTTAGCCGACTGTTCTGCACGCAGCCCGGTAATCCATAACGAAGCGCCTGATAAAGCTCTCTGTAGCGGTTTTACCTTCCTGATGTAGCAACATGACTTACGCTTCTCTATACTGTCATAAAAACCATTAATGCCACTGTTTTTGGTATATTCCCTTATATCCTCTTCCAGAGGGTAATATGTTTCTATGGCAAGCTGCGGGTATTTTTGCTGCGTTTTCTGGAAAACTTCATAGGTTTCATTAAACTGCCTGCCGGTATCAAGTGTAAATACGGTTATATTATTATGGGGTGCCACATAATGCGTAAGCAGCTGGTCTTCTATGCCAAATGAAGTAGAAAAGACTTTTCTCCCTTTTATATGGGTAGTAACAAATGCTATAGCATCTGCTAAAGACATTCCTTCTACAGCGCGGTTTAAATATTCAAGGTCACTTTCTATCTCTGACATACTGTTTCCTTTATAATACAAACCATAAAATGATTTGCAGTTATTCAATTGCCAAATATAACTATTACTCTATAGATTTTATAGAGTAATTAGAAAAATTTTTTAAAGCAGTGTTAAATCATATAACGATTTTTGCTGAAGCAGGTTAAGTGTGTTGTCCCTAACCTGTGCCATAAAGTGGTGCAGCGAGCACAACTCTTCATTAGGGCAATCGTCGCAACGCTCATAAAAATTAAGGCTTACGCAGGGCAGCATGGCTATTGGCCCGTCTAAAACCCTGATAAGGGTTGCCATAGTTATTTCTTTCGGGTCTTTTAAAAGATAGTAGCCCCCACCCTTTCCTTTTTTGGAACCCAGTATGCCGAATTTCTTTAAGTCGAGCAGAATGGCTTCAAGAAATTTTTTAGGTATAGTTTCTTTTTGCGATATATCAGAAATAAGGACAGGCCCATTGTCTGCCTGCTTGGCAATATAAACAAGGGCCTTTAATCCGTATTTCGTTTTTTTTGAAAGCATCTACTCTTCTTTTTGCAGGAATACCTCTGCCATCATGCAGCGTGCACTGCCGCCGCCACAAGCTTCTATGGTATCAAGGTTTGCAGAAAGTATTTCTGTATGTTTAGTAATCCTGGCAACCTGGTCTTTTGTAAGGCTGTTATAGGCCGAATCACTCATCACAAGATAGGTTTTACCACCTGCACCTGTAACCTGCAGCATATTGCCTGCAAAGTGGTTTAGCTGCTCTTCAGTTAGCAGGATTATTTCCTTACCATCTTCCTTGAGGCTGGAAAGCACCATTTTGCGCTCCTTTTTATCATCTATGCAATCAGCGCATATAACCGCAAAGGTATCGCCTACGCACATCATCACATTGGTATGATATATATGCCTGCGCTCGCCGTTTACATCATGAAAAGCCTCAAATATTATCGGGTTAAGCTCAAAATCTTCGCAATACTCAATAAAAAGTTCTTCATCGGCACGTGGTGACAGCGCACAGTAAGCCTTTTGGTTTACCCTGTCGAGCACTATACTGCCTGTCCCTTCTAAAAAGAAACCATCTTCTTCAGCAGAAGTATAATCAACTATGTTCTCTATCTTAAAGCCTTCATCTTCCAGCATGTCCAGTATGTCCTCGCGACGTTCATGGCGACGGTTCTCGGCGAACATAGGGTATAATGCCACATCTCCGTTATCGTGGAAAGACACCCAGTTATTCGGGAAAACAGAATCGGGTGTATCAGGGTCAAGCGTGTCCTGTACTACAAGTACATTAACACCAACCGAGCGGAGCTTTTCTACAAAGGCATCAAACTCCTGCTGTGCCTTAGCATTTACCGTATCTGCAATCAGGTTGTTCAGTACCCTTTGGTAATAGTTATTTACAGCCGTTTGCTCGTTCATCCTGAAGGCAGCCGGGCGAATCATCAATATTGTGTTTGTTGTCTGTTTCATGTCCTAAAAGTTAATCGCGTATAAGTGGTAGCGTAGAGCAACGCAGCAGCCCTTCCTGTTTTGATATTTCGGCATAAGGCACCTCTTCAACCGTAAAGCCTTTCTCCAGTAACCAGTTCTTAAGCCTTGTAAAGTTCTTTTCTATAACCACTACATCGGTATCTATAGAAAAGAAGTTAGAGGTCATGTGGTACATTTCTTCACGCTCTATATGGAACAGGTTTTCCTTCCCGAAAAGATTTACAAGATACAGATAATCTGCCTCTTCCCTAAACCCACTCTTGTAAATTACACCTTTATCTTTACCTACCGGCTGAAAGCAGCAGTCAAGGTGCAGGGCATTGTCCCTTGGCTCTATCCTCGATTTTACGAGATCGAACTCCTTTACAATTTTGTTGGGGAACATCTCTTTAATAAAGTTAACGCCATGCATGTTGGTGCGCGCCGTTATATAATCTTTGTAATCGCTGCCTTTATAGGTGCCGATGAAGATATGGTCGTCCCACAGCATAACATCACCACCTTCTATATGTACTTCTTCCGGCGGGCGAACTACTTTTGCAGGATTTATCCTGTCAATTACATATTGTATTGCATCAAGCTCACGCTCCCTGTCGGGCAGTATGTTTGCTTTTATAAAATAATCATCTATCACAAAGCCAATGTCGCGGCTAAATATCTGGTTATAGTTTTCTATTATTTCAGGGCGGAATACCTGAACATCATATTTTAGGAAAACATCATTGAGTGCTTCCATTTCCTTTACCATATTTTCTTCGGTAGGATATGTACCTTTAAGGATATGCTCTAATGATTTAGGGTCGTAGGCTTCATGAGGTTCGGGCGTAGGGCCATTGCTAACGGCTGTACCCAGTATAACCGCACGAAGACGCGAAGTCTCGTTCTTTACATTTAATTGTAACATACGTTTGTTTGCTTTTCGGCAAATATAGAAAATGCCCGCTAATTATATACAATTACTACATTATCAGTTGATAAATCGTATATTCTGAAAAGCAACACTTGCTAAATTTAAAAAATCATCAAAAAATGCACGAAATGCAAGTGCCACCGTTATGCGGTGGCACTTGTCAGAAACTAAACAAAAAGTAAATAATGATTAAAAGGTGACAAAACAATACTATAACTGTTTAAAGCATCTTTTTATTATCTGAAAATTCTTAAATTTATTGTTTCACCAGTTTTTCTACCTTGCTTCCTTTTTCTGTTATAACCTTTATAAAGTAAACTCCCGACTGCCTGTTGCTGATATCTATTACTGCATTTTCTGAGTTTACAGTGCTTACCTCTAACAGCCTTCCATGTATATCATAAAGCTGAACAGAAGTTATTACTGTTGCCGCAGTCAGGTTCACAACATTTTCGGCAGGGTTAGCGTACACTTTTACAGAAGTATCTTTCTCAAAGTCACCTCTGCTCAATATTTCAAAAGTTGTATTGGCATCATTGGTTGCAATTGGCAGATTATAGTCAAAGAAAATTTTGGCATTGTTTGTAACCATATCGTTAGCCATTACGCTGCTCCTGGTCCTTACCCTGAATAATATATTGCCATGCCCTGTTGCCTGCAGGTTGATATTCTGAAAAATAAACTCGGCGGTATTGCCAACAATCCTTGCCGAAACATCATGCGAACTGTTAAGCATTTGCAATGAGGCTACATCAAAATCGGTTGCATTAAAATCGTGCCTTACAACTACAAAACTTGCAGGCGCAGTTCCTGTATTCTCAAAATTCACCACATAATGAAGGTACTCTCCAATAGCATCTGCCGGCTCGGTCTCTCCCTGTATGCATATTATGTTGTTCGGGTCAAAAGAGCCTACAACAATTTGGTTTAGGGCAAAGCTGTTATCACCGGGATAACTATCGCCTGTTACTGCGGCATTAGCAGTAAATAAAAGCTCATCATCAATATTAACCGGAGGTGTATCAGATGGTGAATTTACATTTAATGTCATTAGTATTTCACGGTTCTCAAACGGCTGTAGGTTCGAGAAGTTCCAGGTATAATCCCCCTGCATGCTTATATCTGCATTAGGCACTAAATTTATCAATTCAAAAGGTGCCGGATCCCACTGGCAATTTACAGTGCCTGACAGCACGGTATTGCCCTTGTTCCTGTACACAATCTTGTAAACTGCATCAAAACCCGGTTGTGCAGGTATAACAGGTACCATTACCACTTCTATATCAGCGCTTGTGCCGTTAGCTGTAATACAAAAATCTTCTGTGGCGACACTGTTATCTGCAATCGGGAAGTTAACACTTGCCGAAGCCGGTGTTGCAGTAAAGTAATTATCTTCAAATTCAGGTACTACAGTATAATCACCTGCGCCTGTATAAAAATTGTAGGCGCCCGAGGCATTTGTAAACACACAACCCTCATTCAGTCCGTCTGATAATTTCAGCTTTACAAACTGCTGTGGCAGGTCAGATGCATCACATCCATCATTACCGGCATCATATTTTACAGTACCAGTTATGGTATTATATGCCCCACCCGGTGTAAATGTACAGTAAGTACTCATGTAAACTGAAAAATACAACTCAAGTATGGCTGCCTCATCCTCATCTACACATATAAAAGATAACTGTGGAGTATTAGTGATACCTGAAAGTTCTGGCGACGGGAGTATAGTACCATTTTTAATATTTAGATATTGTAGAGATATACAATCATTTACGATAAAATTAACCAGCAGGGGGTTGTTACTAAGGTCAAGCTCGGTTATTACAGCGGCTGTACAGTCTATAACTTCAAGGTTAACCTGTTCAGATACATCAAGTGTGGTAAAAGGGTTTCCTCCGCAAATCAGTTCAGCAATATTAATAAGCCCGCTAAGCTCAAGGTCAGTAATATTATTATTAGAACAATCAAGCTCCTCAAGGTTTATAAGGGCTGATATTGGCAGCGTATCTAAATAATTATCCGCACACTCAAGGTGGTCAAGGTTTATAAAGGCTTCTATTCCTTCAAGGGAATATATTCCTGCTGCGCTAACATCAAGCCTTGAAATATTCAGTGCTTCACTAACCTGTATTTCATTATCATTGTTTGTATCAATAACAGCAGGGTCATTATCGAGGTTACGTGCTACATCATTATCAGCAGTTGCCGAAAGCAACACTGATTTAAAAGCGGCATCGGGTATGTTTACAATTTGTGCCCCGGCAGCAGCACTTATAAGCAGTGACACTATAATGGGTAGTAATTTTTTCATAACTTATTTATTTTGAGCGTGTGGTATCACAAAAATATACTAATTAAAGCATACAGGCTTTTTCACTTAGAATTTGCCAAGCCTCATTTAGAATTCGTTACAGCGTGCGGAGCAATTCCTGTAATCTTTCCTTCTTTCGTTGCGAAATAGGCAGGTGGCTGTTATCGGCCATTACGGCATATCCTCCATCTTTTTTAATATAGGATTTAAGATAGGCAAGATTAATAAGGTGCGACTGGTGTATCCTTTCAAAGCCCTGCTCGCTCAGTAAATCTTCATATTCTTTAAGCGTTTTCGAGATAAGTACAGGCTTGTTGTCTTTGATATAAAACTTAGTATAATTATCCTGACTTTCAAGCCTGATAATATCACTTACCTCAAACAAGTGTATTCCCTCGGCAGTAGAAAGTGCTATCCTTTTAAATTTATCTACTTTTTTCCTTATGTTTTCCAGCAATAAATCTATATGTGCAAAACTGTCATTACCGGTAACTACCTTTTTTATCTTTTCTGTTACTTTTCGCAAATCTTCGGGATCTACAGGCTTTAAAAGATAATCAAGCGCACTAAACCTGAATGCCTTAACTGCATACTGTTCATGTGCGGTTATAAAAACAACATGGGCATTAATACTGCCCCGCTTTTGCGCGAGCTGCTCCAGTATATCAAACCCGGTACCGTCGCCAAGCTGTATATCAAGAAAAATTACGTTTGGCTGGTAGTGCTCTATTGCATTAATACCTGTTTTCACGCTGTCTGCCTCACCCAAAATATGTATATCGGGTGCATACATTCCCAAAAGGCCTTTCATCCCTGTCCTCAGGTTGCTGTCGTCATCTATTAGCAGTGCAGTAATCATATCAGTTTGAAGCATATTGTATTGGTAAATTTAATACTATTTTGGTTCCCGCAGGCTCTCCTTCAGCATTGTGCAGTTCTGTAATCTCAACCTGCGATGTTTTAGAGGTAAATGCCTGTATTACTTCCAGCCTCTTGCGGGTTATCTCTAACGCCATCGATTTATGTACCGTTACAGAGTTTTCTTTCATCTCCTTCGATTTGCTGAAACCGATACCATCATCAGTTACCGTACAAACCAGCTTGTTGTTTACCAGCCTGAAATCTACCATAATAGTACCCTTTTCTTTTTTAGGGATAATACCATGTATAATTGCATTTTCTACAAACGGCTGAAGCAAAAGCGGCGGTATGGCCATATCATCTTCTATATCCGGGTCTTTTGTAATGGTGAACTCAAACATCCTGTTAAAGCGCAATTGCTCCAGTTCAAGGTAGTTCTGTAAACCTTCTATTTCACTGTCTATTGGGATAAGCGATTCTTTGCTGTATTCTAATGTAAGGCGCATCAGCTTACTGAATTTTGAAAGGTACTTTATAGCAGAATCGGTACCGTTCTGTACTATAAAACTGGATATGGAGCCCAGGCAGTTAAAAACAAAATGCGGGTTCATTTGCAGGTGCAGCGCTTTTTGCTCATACTCTGCAAGATCACGTTGCAGGGTTAGCGTCTTTTTAAGCTGAAGCCTGTTGTAAATAACAAAAACAAGCCCCACAAGCAAAGCAACTATAAGTCCTGCAAATATCATTTGCTGGCGGTGGCGCTTTTCCTGCTCTATGTAGATGGCCTCACGCTTTTCATTTTCCTTTTTTTGCAGGGCTTCGCGGCGCTCCATTTCGTAGTTCATCTCTTCACGGACCATAGTACGGATGTTCTCGGCATTTATAATACTGTCCTGTGCTGCTGTATATTTTTTATAATGAACAAGTGCCTCTTTAAAATTGCCCTGTTTTTCATAAAGGCTACTGATGCTCTTTTCAGAGTCCCGCACGTGTTCAAGCGAGCCTATCTCCTGTGCATAGGCAGAAGACTTGCCGAAATAATCTAAAGCCTGTTTATCATTCTTCTTTTTCAGGTAGAGCTCGCCCAATAAATTAAGCGATGCAGATGCCCCGAACTTCTCGCCTGCTTCGTTAAAAATAGCAAGCGCTTTTTTATAATTTTCTTCCGCTTTATTAATATTACCTGTTTTGCTGTAGTAATCGCCAAAGTTGTTATACAACTCGGCCAGCGCCCTGTTATCTTCATATTTAGTAAGCATAGCAAGCGCATCATTATAATAGCTAAGAGCTTTATCATATTGCCCTTTTTCAAGATATACATTACCAATATTAGCCATAGTGGAAGATGAAAACCTGTCTTTCAGCTTTTGTTGCAGCGCAAGTGCTTTTTCAAAATAAGTCAGGGCCTTGTCATACTCTTCATGGCTTTTGTAAACAACACCTATGTTGTTATACAAGGCAGCCTCTATATATTCCTGCTTATCTGCTTTATATATTTTAAGGGCTTTAAAATAATATTCCAGCGCCCTTGCATAATTGTTCTGTTCACTAAAAACTACTCCAAGACTGCCATATATGCTGGCAAGCGTGTTTTTGATATTAGCATCGGTTGCGTGCTCTGTTTCCGTAAGCATTTTTTCGAGTATATCTTGAGCCTGTGTAAACCTGTTTACCGCCTGTGGGTAGTTACTCATCATAATGCTCACATTACCAAGATTCAGCAATGCGTTGGCCTCTTCTGCTCTTATATTGTTCTTTTTGGCAATGGCAAAGGCTTTTTCGGCATAATATTTCATTTTATCAGGATCATTGCCCGTGTATTCAGATGCTATAAGGTTCATCAGCCCTGCCTTATCTTTAGCGGTATCAGCTTTAGCAAGCAAATCAGTAAGGCTATCCAGCACTTTGGTTTGTGCAGTCAGCATACTGCTGCATACCAACAGTAAAGCCAGCAGGATTAGTTTTAAGGTTTTCATACACTAAAGGTTATACAATAGCAAAAGTATAACTTACTATTAAATTATAATTTACTGTTTAGAATTTGCCTGCTTTAAATTAGAATTTGCCATAAAAAAAGCACCCTGCGAAAGCAGGGTGCCTATATAACCTGTAAGGTTATTATTATTTCTTTATTTTGAATGCTTTCTCGCCGGGAAAATAAGCCACTTCTGCCAGTTCTTCCTCTATGCGTAATAACTGGTTATATTTCGCCATACGGTCAGAACGCGAAGCAGAACCTGTTTTTATCTGCCCGCAGTTTAGCGCCACGGCAAGGTCGGCTATCGTGTTATCTTCAGTTTCACCCGAACGATGTGACATTACAGAAGTATAACCTGCATTGTGCGCCATGTTTACAGCCGCAATAGTTTCAGTAAGCGTACCAATCTGGTTTACTTTTATAAGTATAGAGTTTGCAATACCTTTCTCTATACCTGTAGAAAGACGCTCTACATTAGTAACAAAAAGGTCGTCGCCCACAAGCTGTACTTTATCGCCAATTTTCTCAGTCAGGTATTTCCAGCCTTCCCAGTCGTCTTCATACATACCGTCCTCAATAGAAATAATAGGATATTTAGCGGCAAGCTCTGCAAGGTAATCCGCCTGCTCCTGAGACGTCCTTACCTTACCTGTTTCGCCTTCAAATTTTGTGTAATCATATTTTCCGTTTACATAAAATTCAGAAGCGGCACAGTCAAGCGCTATCATAACATCATCACCAAAAGTATATCCCGCTTTTTCAACGGCTAATTTAATGGTATCAAGTGCATCTTCTGTACCACCGGCAAGGTTTGGCGCAAAACCACCCTCATCACCTACTGCAGTACTCAGGTTACGGTCATGAAGCACCTTTTTAAGATTATGGAAAACCTCTGTACCTATTTGCATAGCATGCGTAAAGCTCTTTGCTTTTACAGGCATAATCATAAATTCCTGGAACGCGATAGGTGCATCAGAGTGAGAGCCACCATTAATGATATTCATCATCGGCACAGGCAGGGTGTTACCCGATACTCCGCCTACATAACGGTATAGCGGCAGGCCAAGCTCATTAGCGGCAGCCTTTGCCACTGCAAGTGATACACCAAGTATGGCATTAGCGCCCAGCTTCGATTTATTTGAAGTACCGTCAAGCTCAATCATCATTTTATCTATACCGTTCTGCTCGAATACAGATGTACCAACAATCTCTGCGGCTATAATAGTATTTACATTTTCAACAGCTTTAGAAACACCTTTACCCATATAAGCGCTTCCACCGTCACGAAGCTCTACTGCTTCATGTTCTCCTGTAGATGCCCCTGATGGTACCGCAGCCCTTCCTAAAATGCCGTTTTCTGTTATAACGTCAACTTCGATTGTAGGATTTCCGCGCGAATCCAGTATCTGCCTTGCATGTACTTTAATAATTATGCTCATGAGTTTTGAATTATTAATTTTTGGTTGATTTTATTATGTTTTACACAAATTTATATAATTATAAATACGAAAACTGCTAAGAAACAAAAAGTTATAAACGCAAACGTTTTAGGTAGGCCTTATTTATTTTATGCTTTTTCTATATTGCTGACAAACATATCAAACAGGTAAGATGCATCGTGAGGGCCCGGGCTGGCCTCCGGGTGATACTGTACAGAAAAACAGTTTTTGTTCTTCATACGCATACCGGCTACCGTGCCATCATTAATATGTTCGTGTGTAATTTCAAAGTCAGGGTGTTTTTCAAGCTCTTCACGTACAACGGCAAAGCCATGGTTCTGAGAGGTAATTTCGCCCTCGCCTGTAAGCATGTTTTTAACAGGATGGTTTATGCCCCTGTGCCCGTTAAACATTTTATAGGTTGGGATGCCGTTGGCAAGTGCAAGCACCTGGTGCCCTAAGCATATACCAAATACAGGCTCGTCTTTTTCAAGGATTTTCTTAGCTGTTTCCTGTGCTACAAAAAGTGGTGCAGGGTCGCCGGGGCCATTCGACAGGAAATATCCGTCAGGGTTAAAGCTCTTCAGGTCTTCATAACTGGCATCATACGGGAAAACTTTTATATAGCAGTCACGCTTGGCAAGGTTCCTTAATATATTCTTTTTAATACCAAGGTCAAGTGCAGATATTTTATACTTAGCATCAGGGTTACCTATAAAATAAGGCTCTTTAGTAGAAACCTTTGAAGAAAGCTCCAGCCCTTTCATATCAGGCACTTCTGCAAGCTGCCTGCGCAGTTCTTCAACAGGTGTGCCATCTGTAGATATAGCGGCATTCATAGCGCCATTATCGCGTATGTAACTTACCAGTGCTCTTGTATCAACATCAGATATGGCTACAAGGTTATGTGCATCAAAATACTCTTTAAGGCTATGATTTGAATTGGTACGCGAGTGGTTAAAGCTGAAGTTTTTACAAACCAGCCCCGATATCATTACTTTATCGGCTTCAATTTCTTCTTCATTAGTACCGTAGTTACCAATATGGGCATTACTTGCAACCATTATCTGCCCAAAGTATGAAGGGTCTGTAAAAATTTCCTGATAGCCTGTCATACCGGTATTGTAACAAACCTCACCAAAGGTTGTACCCTCTATACCAATAGATTTTCCGTGAAAAATTGTGCCGTCAGCTAAAAGTAGTATTGCCTGCTTTCTGTTAGAATATTTCATTTAAGTAGTTTGTTGTTGTGTTGTGTGCAAATTTACTCTAAAAAATTGTGTCGCTAAAAAGTTTGTGCAATTTCCGTACCATGCAGAGCATGTAACTTAACTGCAAAAAAAAAGGACAAACCCTGAGAGTTTATCCTTTTTATATTATTGAAAATTCAAATGCTTCATTATTATTCTGTAGCTTCTTTATTTTCGTCAGCCGCAGGAGCGTTATCAGCTTCTGTTGCAGGAGCAGCCTGTGCAGCCGAAGCTGTTTCAGTTTTCTTAGCCCTGCTACGGCGTGTAGTTTTCTTAGCTTCTTTCTTAGTAGCGTTGTATAGTTCGTTGAAATCTACAAGCTCTATCATTGCCATATCAGCGTTGTCACCAAGACGGTTACCAAGTTTAATGATACGTGTGTAACCACCCGGACGGTCGCCTACTTTAGCGGCAACTTCCCTGAATAGTTCAGTAACAGCATATTTGTTTCTCAGGTAAGAGAAAACAACACGCCTGTTGTGGGTAGTATCTTCTTTAGATTTTGTTACCAAAGGCTCAACATACTGTTTTAAAGCCTTGGCTTTAGCCACAGTCGTATTAATACGCTTGTGCTCTATAAGTGAACAGGCCATGTTAGCAAGCATCAGTTTCCTGTGCCCTGCCTGCCTGCCAAGATGATTTATTTTCTTTCCGTGTCTCATTGTTATCTTTAATGTGAATCAGTGGCGTGATTCAGATTATTCTTTATCTAATTTGTATTTGCTTAGATCCATACCGAAGTGCAGGTTTTTAGAAGCTACAAGCTCATCAAGCTCTGTAAGCGACTTTTTACCAAAGTTACGGAACTTCATTAAGTCGTTTTTGTTAAACGATACCAGGTCTCCCAGTGTATCAACTTCAGCCGCTTTCAGGCAGTTAAGCGCCCTTACAGAAAGATCCATATCTACAAGTTTGGTTTTAAGCAACTGCCTCATGTGCAGCGACTCCTCGTCATATGATTCAGTCTGGGCAATTTCATCGGCCTCAAGTGTAATCCTCTCATCAGAGAACAGCATAAAGTGGTGAATCAGTGTTTTTGCTGCCTCAGTAAGTGCATCCTTAGGGTGAATAGAACCGTCAGTAACTATTTCAAAAACCAGCTTTTCGTAGTCGGTTTTCTGTTCTACACGGAAGTTTTCTATTGTATATTTTACATTCTTTACAGGAGTGTAAATTGAATCTGTAAAAATAGTCCCTATAGGTGCATTTGGCTTTTTATTCTCTTCAGCAGGAACATAACCACGGCCTTTTTCTATAGAAAGCTCAAGGTTAATGTTTATGCTGCTGTCCATGTTGCAGATAACAAGCTCAGGGTTTAACACCTGGAAGCCTGAAATGAATTTTTGGAAATCACCTGCTGTAAGCTGGTCTTTTCCGGTAAAAGAAACCGTAACAGATTCGTTGTCGATATCTTCTATCTGACGCTTGAAGCGAACCTGCTTAAGGTTAAGTATAATTTCTGTAACATCTTCAACAACCCCTGGTATGGTAGAGAATTCATGTTCTACTCCTTCAATACGAACTGAAGTAATTGCATAACCTTCCAGCGAAGAAAGTAAAACTCTTCTTAGTGCGTTACCAACGGTCAGTCCGTAGCCCGGTTCCAGTGGACGGAATTCGAATTTCCCCACGAAATCGGTAGAATCGATCATGATAACTTTATCGGGCTTTTGAAAATTAAATATTGCCATATTTCGACTAATGTCAATTATTATTTGTTATACAACTCAACGATTAGTTGTTCTTTGATGTTTTCAGGGATTTGTATCCTGGCAGGAACTGAAACAAAAGTACCTTCTTTAGTATCATTGTTCCAGGTAATCCACTCATATACGCTTGATGAATTAGATAAAGAACGGTCGATAGCCTCAAGAGACTTAGATTTTTCGCGAACCGCTACTTTATCGCCCGGCTTTAAGTGGTATGAAGGTATGTTAACCACCTCGCCGTTTACTGTAATATGCCTGTGGCCAACAATTTGCCTTGCAGCCCTTCTTGAAGGTGCAATACCCATTCTGTAAACCACGTTGTCTAACCTTGCTTCGCAAAGCTGTAAAAGAACTTCACCGGTTACACCTTTGGTTGCAGCAGCTTTTTCATACAGGTTCCTGAATTGTTTTTCAAGGATGCCGTATGTGTACTTAGCTTTTTGCTTTTCCATAAGCTGTACAGCATATTCAGATTTTTTACCACGCCTTCTGGCGTTTCCGTGTTGTCCCGGAGGGTAATTTCTTTTTTCGAAAGACTTATCGTCTCCGAAGATCGCCTCACCAAATTTACGGGCGATTTTAGTTTTTGGACCAGTATATCTTGCCATTTTAAAAAATTATTGAACAGGGAGCTATGAATTCAGGTCTCATCCTCCGATAACCCGTATCCTGTTCGTGTTATACTATAAAATAAAAATTAAACTCTCCTTCTTTTTGGAGGGCGGCAACCATTGTGTGGCAGCGGGGTTACATCAATAATCTCAGTAACTTCAATTCCTCCGTTGTGCAGAGACCTGATAGCAGACTCACGTCCGTTGCCCGGGCCTTTAACGTAAACTTTAACCTTTTTAAGGCCGGCTTCAAGAGCAACTTTTGTACAATCTTCAGCAGCCATCTGGGCAGCATAAGGAGTGTTCTTTTTAGAACCCCTGAAACCCATTTTACCGGCAGAAGACCAAGAAATAACTTCACCTTTCTTGTTTGTAAGAGAGATGATGATATTGTTAAAAGTTGAAGAAACGTGGGCCTCGCCTGTAGATTCTACAACAACTTTACGTTTTTTTGTATTCGCTTTAGCCATTACTACTTCTTATTATTTAGTTGCTTTTTTCTTGTTAGCAACAGTTTTTCTCTTACCTTTCCTAGTCCTTGAGTTGTTTTTGGTGCGCTGGCCCCTAAGCGGAAGACCTGCCCTGTGGCGGATACCCCTGTAACAACCAATGTCCATAAGACGTTTGATGTTAAGCGATATTTCAGAACGAAGCTCACCTTCTATCTTGTAGTAAGATACAGCTTCACGGATTGCACTGATATCATCATCATTCCATTCCTGAACCTTTTTATCTTCGCTAACCTGAGCTTTAGCCAGGATTTCTTTAGCCCTGCTGTTACCAATACCGAAGATATAGGTTAAAGCAATAACTCCTCTTTTATTTTTGGGTACATCTACCCCTGCAATTCTCGCCATAATTATCCTTGTCTTTGTTTAAATCTAGGATTCTTTTTGTTAATAACGTATAATCTGCCTTTCCTGCGCACTATTATGCAATCGGCACTTCTTTTCTTTACTGATGCTCTTACTTTCATTTTAATATAGCTTTAGTATCTATAAGTAATTCTTGCTTTAGACAAGTCGTAAGGGCTCATTTCAAGTTTCACTTTATCACCTGGTAGTAATTTGATGTAATGCATTCGCATTTTACCTGAAATATGAGCAATCACTACGTGCCCGTTTTCTAATTCAACACGGAACATAGCATTAGATAATGCCTCAATTATTGATCCGTCCTGTTCTATTGCTGCTTGTTTTGCCATAAAAATTATTAAGCTACCGCTTTTCTATTCTTACCACTCTTCATTAAACCGTCATAATGCCTGTTTAGCAGGTATGAGTTGATTTGCTGAATAGTATCTATTGCAACCCCTACCATAATAAGCAGAGAGGTACCACCATAAAACAATGCCCATTGCGATTGAACGCCAAAGCTAACTGCAATAGCAGGAAGTATGGCTATAAGCGCAAGGAATAATGAACCAGGGAAAGTGATTAATGACATAATTTTGTCAAGATAATCTCCGGTTTCTACACCCGGCCTGATGCCCGGTATAAAACCACCGCTCCTCTTAAGGTCATCGGCCATTTTATTGGTAGGTACTGTAATTGCGGTGTAAAAGTACGTAAAAATTATAATTAATAGCGCAAAAACAACATTGTAGGCCAAACCGAACACATTTTGAAACTGTGCCGTAACGGTTTGTGCCATGTCAGACTCGGATAACCCTGCCACAGCAGCAGGAATAAACATAATAGCCTGTGCAAATATGATTGGCATAACTCCCGAAGCATTTAGCTTTAACGGTATCCATTGCCTGTTGCCTCCGGCTGCGTCCTGCTCATAATCACCCGTTACAGTGCGCCTTGCATACTGTACAGGAATTCTGCGGACAGCCATAATAAGCAATATACATACTATAATTACCAACAGCCATGCAACAACCTCCAGCACAAGCACAAGCGGCCCACCCTGGTTATCTGTTACTACTGAAGAGAATTCCTGTATAAATGCCTGAGGCATCCTTGCAATAATACCAACTAAAATTAACAGCGATATACCGTTACCAATACCCTTATCAGTAATTTTTTCGCCCAGCCACATAGCAAATATAGTACCTGTGGTAAGGATGATTACTGAAGAGAAAAGGAACTGGAAAGAGTCAGACGGTAACAGGAATGCATCTGCAGGCAGTGTCCTGTAAAGGTTGTAGATGTAGCCAGGCCCCTGTACCAGTGTAATAACAATGGTAAGCCAACGGGTTATCTGGTTTATCTTTTTCCTGCCGCTTTCGCCCTCTTTCTGTAGTTTTTGCAGGTAAGGTATTGCAATACCCATAAGCTGTACCACGATCGAGGCTGAAATATAAGGCATGATACCCAATGCAAATACAGATGCCTGCGAGAACGCACCACCTGTAAATACATCGATAAGCCAGCCAATACCCTGTTGGGTCTGATCTGATAAGCTGTTTAATTTTGTAGCATCAATACCCGGAAGGGTTACGTGTGCACCAAAACGGTATACAAGCAGTAATCCGAGAGTAACTAAAATCCTGTTTTTTAGTTCCTCTATCTTCCAGACATTGGCAAACGCTTCGAAAAATTTCTTCATTGCTGTTTAAAGATTATAAACTTACAGCTTCTCCGCCTGCAGCCTCTATGGCAGCCTTAGCAGTAGCAGTAAATTTGTGAGCAGTTACTTTTAGTTTTGCTTTAAGCTCTCCTCTTCCTAAAATCTTTACCTGTTCATTTTTTGTAGCAAGGCGGTTGTTAACCAGTACTGCAAAATCTACAGTGTCGGTAACTACACCATTATCCACAAGAGCCTGAAGCGTGTCCAGGTTAACACCTGCATACTCCTTACGGTTTATGTTTTTAAAACCAAATTTAGGAACACGCCTTTGTAAAGGCATCTGGCCACCTTCAAAACCAATTTTCTTAGAGTAACCAGAACGAGACTTAGCTCCTTTGTGGCCACGTGCGGCAGTACCGCCTTTGCCTGAACCTTCGCCCCTGCCTACTCTTTTGTTTTTGTTGTGAACTGAACCTTCTGCCGGTTGTAAGTTACTTAAATCCATTTCTGTATTTATTAGTTAGTTTCCTCTACAGAAACCAGGTGTTTAACTTTGTTTACCATTCCAAGGATAGCAGGAGTTGCTTCGTGCTCAACAACCTGTCCAAGCTTGCGTAGGCCTAAAGACTCAAGCGTAAGCTTTTGTGTTTGCGGACAGTTGATTTTACTCTTTACTTGTTTTACTCTGATTTTTCCCATGATTTCCCTGAATTAACCTTTAAATACTTTATCAAGAGATAGGCCCCTTTGTTTTGCAACAGTAGATGCGCTTCTCATTTGAAGTAAAGCATCAAAAGTAGCTTTAACAACATTGTGAGGGTTAGATGAACCCTGCGATTTAGATAATACATCGTGAATACCAACAGACTCTAGTACTGAACGAACAGCACCACCGGCAATAACTCCGGTACCGTGAGATGCAGGCATTAGCAGTACACGAGCACCGCCAAATTTACCTTTTTGCTCATGCGGCACAGTCTGGCTGTCAAGTGGTATACGAACAAGGTTTTTCTTAGCATCCTCTACTGCTTTTGCAATAGCTTCAGATACATCTTTAGATTTACCAAGGCCGTGGCCTACCACTCCGTTTTCATCACCCACCACTACTATGGCAGAAAAGCCGAAAGCCCTACCACCTTTAGTAACTTTGGTTACACGATTTACAGCAACCAGGCGGTCTTTAAGCTCAAGACCGCTTGGTTTTACTATTTCTACGTTTTTATAATTATGATACATAATTTACTTTAGAATTTAAGTCCGGCTTCCCTTGCGCCTTCAGCTAATGATTTAACACGTCCGTGGTAAAGGTAACCGCCCCTGTCAAAAGAAACAGTTTCTATACCTGCCTGTAGGGCTTTCTCGGCAATCATTTTGCCAACAGCCGAAGCAGTTTCGATGTTAGTACCTTTGGTAACTCCTTTATCTCTTGAAGATGCAGAGGCCAAAGTTACACCGTTTACGTCGTCTATGATTTGTGCATAGATCTCTTTATTGCTCCTGAAAACAGAAAGCCTTGGCTTAGCAGCAGTTCCGCTTACAATCTTTCTGATCCTGAACTTAATTCTTTGTCTTCTTTCAGATTTGTTTAATGACA
>CEQG01153742.1_pt1 | contig 45684 bp, 36 predicted proteins | sample 350301 | NCBI WGS metagenome assembly CEQG01 (sample SAMEA2621242, study PRJEB7988) | marine metagenome | isolation source: saline water (ENVO:00002010), including | reverse complement strand
AGGTGCTAACGGGGTAGCAAATAATGTAAAAATCATGACCGTGCGTGCCGTACCTGATGGTGACGAGCGCGATAAGGACATTGCCCTTGCTCTGCGCTATGCGGTAGATAATGGGGCCAAGGTCATCAACACAAGTTTTGGAAAATATTATGCAACGCATCCTGAGTGGGTGTATGATGCCATAAAATATGCCGCTAAAAAAGACGTGTTGATCGTCAATGCTGCCGGAAACGAATCATATGACCTGGATGGTGGCAAAACCGTTTATCCTAACGATCAACTGGCCGATAATATTGAATTTGCGGATAACGTGATCACCATAGGCGCACTTAATGACGTGTACAGCGGTGACCTCATCGCGCCATTCTCAAATTATGGCAAATCAAATGTTGATATTTTTGCCCCGGGAATGAAAATCTGGTCCACCATCCCAGAAAATAAATACAGGTTCTTGCAGGGTACATCCATGGCCGCCCCAGAAGTTGCGGGTGTGGCCGCCATGCTCAGGTCTTATTATCCACAGTTTAGCGCAGCGCAGATCAAGCAAATCATCATGCAGAGCGGTACAACCTCAAACATGATGGTTATTTTGGGCGGAGAACCAGATAATACCCGTAAATTTTCAGAGATATCCAAATCTGGGAAAATGGTCAATATGTACAATGCCTTTAAAATGGCAGAACTTTCATCTCAAAATCAATAACATACTATGAGGTTATTTTTAAGCATCCTTTCAATTTTTGCTGTTTGCCTTTCGGCGAAAGCCCAGAACAATACACCTTACTGGCAACAGGAAGTGGATTATAAAATGGATATCGACATGAACGTCGATGACTATAACTACACGGGCAAACAGGAACTGGAATACACAAACAATTCACCAGATACACTGAACCAGGTGTTTTACCACCTGTATTTTAATGCTTTTCAACCCGGTAGCGAGATGGATGTTCGCTCGCTCACCATTCAAGATCCTGACCGTCGCGTTATGGACCGCATAAGCAAGCTCAAGCCTGACGAGATAGGGTTTCTCAAGGTAAACAGCCTGGAGCAAGATGGTAAAAAACTGGACTATAAAGTTGAGGGTACCGTGCTCGAGGTCAAGTTGGACAAGCCCATCCTTCCTGGCGAAAGCACAAAGTTCAATATGGATTTTAACGGTCAGGTACCCGTACAGATACGCCGTAGCGGCCGCAACAATGCTGACGGTGTTGCCCTGAGCATGACGCAATGGTACCCTAAGCTTGCCGAATATGATTTTGAAGGCTGGCATGCAGATCCTTACATAGGCCGTGAATTTTATGGGGTTTGGGGAGACTTTGACGTAAAGATCACCATAGATTCTGACTACACCTTAGGTGGAACGGGATATCTTCAAAACCCCAATGATATAGGCCATGGGTATGGAGAAGAAGGGTCTAAGCCCAAAAAACCAAAAAAGGGAAAATACACCTGGCATTTCAAAGCTCCCATGGTACACGACTTTACCTGGGCTGCAGATCCAGACTATATTCATGACAAGATTGAGGGAGAAAACGGGGTAACGCTTCACTTCTTGTACAAGAACGACCCCGAAGTAATAGAAAACTGGAAGAAGATACAGCCAGAAACAGCAAAACTCCTTGCATATTATGATGAGCACATAGGTCAATATCCCTACAAGCAGTACAGCGTGATACAAGGTGGTGATGGGGGTATGGAGTATGGTATGTGTACCTTGATAACCGGCGGGAAGAACTATAATGGCCTGCTGGGTACCACAGCACATGAATTTGCACATTCCTGGTTTCAGTTTTTGCTGGGCACAAACGAGGCAAAACATGAATGGATGGATGAGGGCTTTACCACATATATCTCTAGTGAAGCACAAAATGCCATAAGCGGCAGGAACAATGAAAACCCACAACTGGGTTCTTACAACAGTTATACACGTCTTGCCACCAGTGGCATAGAGCAACCTCAATCTACTTATGCTGACCGTTATGCCTATAATGGTGCTTACGGGGCCTCGGCATATTCCAAAGGTGCCGTCTTTCTTGCACAACTGGGCTATGTGATAGGTAAGGAAAACCTTGCCAAGACCTTAAAACGTTATTTTAACGACTGGCATTACAAGCATCCCACACCTAATGATTTTAAGCGCGAGGCAGAAAAAGTATCTGGACTACAACTTGACTGGTACCTTGTGGACTGGACACAGACAACCAATACCATAGACTACGGCATCAAGAGCGTTGAAGAATTAGATGGCAAGACCCAGGTGACACTAGAGCGCATAGGCTTGATGCCCATGCCCATAGATCTATATGTTACCAATGCTGATGGCTCAGAAGACCTGTATTACATACCCTTGAGGATGATGCGTGGCGAGAAGCCGGCAACAGGGGAGCGCACCGTTGAAAAAGACTGGCCATGGGCCTACCCTACCTATACGTTTACCATAGACAAACCCCTTGCACAGGTCAAAAGCATGGTCATAGACAAGAAGCAGTTTATGGCAGACATCAATAAAGAAAACAATACCTGGGAAGCAAAATAAGCTATGGCTTTCGCCAAAAAACTAAAAGCTCCCGCCATGGCGGGAGCTTTTTTATTCGCCTATATTTGTCGTAATTCTACAACATTGACAACTCAGGGATTTTCTAAGAAAGAAAGGCTGAAACGCCAAAAACTCATCGAGGACCTTTTTGCCACGGGCAAAAAGGTCAAGGCCTATCCCATGCTGTTGATTTTCGCGCAAGCGCAACTACCGCAAGATGATGTTTCCATACAAGCCGGGGTATCTGTCTCAAAAAGAAATCACAAGCTCGCCGTGACCCGCAACCGCATAAAAAGGTTGATACGCGAGGCTTACCGTAAAAATAAAGCTGGTTTTCAAACAAATGGCGCAACTTTTGCGTTCATGTTTATCTATACCGGCCGCGAAGTAATGCCCTTGCCAGAAATGGAAAAAGCCATGCAAAAGCTTGTCAAGCGCTTTAACGAGGAGCTTCAACCGGGTGGTAATTTATCATAATCAGCTTAACTATGAAGGTTTTCAGTTGGGTTTTCATGACCCTTTTTCTAGCATGCTCATCGGGCAATGACAACAAGGGTGTCTATGCCGTCGCCGAAGAATCCATGGTCAATGACATGGAAGATATTGCATTAAATACCCCACCTCCACCTGTTCCACAAGAAGAAACCGGCCCACGACAAGAGGTTGAACAAAAAATCATCAAGACCGGAAATTTAAGGTTTGAAACCCCTGACCTTGCCGCAACCCAAAAAAAGATCATGGAGGCCGTTGACTCGTCACGGGGATATCTTCAGGACGACCAGTCTGGTAAAAATTATGGCCAAATCTACCATAGGATGCAGGTGCGCGTGCCCACGGCAAACTTTCAGCAATTGCTGGATGCGGTTTCTAGGGGGGTTGAATATTTTGACGAGAAGACCATAAGCCGTCAAGATGTTACTGAGGAGTTTGTTGACATCACCGCAAGGCTCAAGGCAAAACGTGAACTTGAAAACCGCTATCTCTCCCTCTTAAAACAGGCAAAAAATGTCAAGGAAATCCTGGAAATTGAAGCAGAACTCTCTAAAATAAGAGAAGAGATAGAAGCACGTGAGGGCCGCTTAAAGTACTTGCAAAGCCAGGTTTCTTACAGTACTCTACATATATATTTTTATAAAAACGTTGCAGAAACGGGAGCGACCGTTTCATATGGTAGCAAACTGGGCAATGCCTTTAAAGGTGGGTGGAACGGGCTCTCGACCTTTATCTTGGGCCTTGTTTACCTATGGCCCTTTATTATCTTGCTGATTCTTGCTATCTTTCTCTTGAGAACCTGGAGAAAACGCCACAAGGCAAAAGCCACAAAAAACAATACCCCATGAGAAAGAAAATCTTCATAACCCTGGCCGCAGGAATTTTTCTGTTCACGACCGTAAGCTTTAAAAGTGATTTTTTTGAAATCGCAAAGCAAATAGAAATATTCACCACCCTTTTTAAGGAGATCAACATGAACTATGTTGATGAGGTAAACCCGGCACAGCTCATGGATAGTGCCATAAAGGGCATGCTGGAAGACCTGGACCCATACACAAACTACTGGACAGAGCAGGAGGTCGAGGATGCCCGTATAAACAATACCGGCGAGTACACGGGCATAGGTGCCGCCGTACATACCAAAGGGGGCAAGATAACGCTGGTGGAGGTCTATAGGGATTATCCCGCTGACAAGGCCGGTCTAAAGGCAGGTGATGAGATTATCAAGATAGGAGATGTCAACCTTGCAGACTTTGATGAAGATGCAGGAGACCTACTGCAGGGAGCTCCAGGAACCTCAGTAAACGTAACATACCTGCGCCAGGGCAAAACACAGAACACCAGTTTACAACGCGAGGAGATAGATGTACATGCCGTACCGTTTTTTGCGCTTACGCGAAATGACATTGGCTACGTGGTGCTCTCAAAATTCAACAAGAAAGCATCAGAAGAAACCGCTGCCGCCGTCAAGGAACTGAAGGACCAGGGGGCAAAAAAGATCATCCTGGACCTACGTGGCAACCCTGGCGGTCTATTGACCGAGGCAATCAGGGTGAGCAACCTGTTCTTGCCAAAAGGTAAGCTCATCACCACGACAAAGTCTGTTATACAAAAATACAACAAGCAATATTTTACCGAAAATGAACCACTGGATACCGATATTCCCGTGGTGGTGCTCATCAATGGCCGCAGTGCTTCTGCCAGCGAAATCGTCTCAGGATCCCTGCAGGATTATGACCGTGCCGTAATCGTGGGTGCAAGAAGTTTTGGCAAAGGCCTTGTGCAGCGCCCCAAGAAACTGACATACGGTACACAGGCCAAGATTACCATTTCCCGGTATTATACCCCCAGCGGCCGCTGCATACAGGCGCTGGACTACTGGCACAGGGATGACCAGGGCAATGCCATACGCACCAATGTGGAAGATTATAACGAGTTCAGCACCGCAAATGGCCGCAAGGTCTATGACGGCGGTGGTATCTTCCCAGATATTGAGGTTGAATCTGCAAAACTCAGTGCAATCACCGAGGCCCTTTTGGGCGACCGCGCGATTTTTGACTATGCCACAAAGTATTATTATGCACATAGCCCGGGTGATCTTGATGCGTTCAGCTTTCGCGAAAGCGACTATAGCGATTTTAAAAGTTTCTTGAACAGTACTGACTTTGATTATAAGACCGAGACCGAGAAATCGCTTGAGGAAGCCTACATCAACGCTGAAAAAGATGGTTTACAAACTGCAATAAGCAGTAATTACAGTGAGCTTACCAGCAAGATCGATGCCCTTAAAAAAGCTGAACTTGACCATAAAAAAAAGGAGATAAGCAACATTATAAGTGACGAGCTCATCAAGAGGTATTTTTATAGGGATGGCCTATACAAGTACCAGTTGAAGAACAATACCGAGATAGAAGAAGCCATCGCCGTGCTCAATGACCCAGCCCGTTATAAAAAGATTTTGAAGCCATAATAGGGCAGAAGTACCCTAAGTTCTGTATTTATAGAAAAACTAATTTAACTTAAAGTTATAACTAATAGAAAATCAATTGTGTACCTTGTGGGTTATGGTTACTATTGATAAGGATACAGAGAAGAACACAGATTTTTTGACAGAGACGATATCGTATCTGGAGGATAGGGGATATGAAAACATCAAGGCTGATGTGGAAGGTTTCGAAACTCCAAAATCGTATATCAAACGCGGCAGCAAAGTTACCATCACGCCAGATATTGTTGCTGAACGAGATGGCGAGAAACACATTTTTGAAGTTAGCTTAAAGTCTAAGAAACCCAATTTATTGAAATCAAAATGGATGTTCCTGGATATTTTGAGCGAGATGAAAAAGTTTAGGTTCAAGATTGTGACCACACGTGGTCACTATAAATTCACTAACGAGATGTTGAGTGCGATTAACCTGGACGATAAGAAGCTGATAAAGATTTAACCTTCAGCTTTTTGAACTCATATATAAAAATCCCGGCGTGTTGCGCCGGGATTTTTTATGCCCTTTTTATCATTCGTATATGCGGGATGTTATCTTCAAGATAGCCTTCTCCCACTTGGTCAAACCCAAGCGAAGTGTAGAATTTTTTTAAATATTCCTGTGCTGAGATTTCAATTTCAACATTACCATAATGATTGTTGATAACCTCAATAGATTTGTTCATTAGGCTGTAGCCAAATTTATTCTTACGCTGTGCTTGCTTGACCACCACACGGCCTATGCTTGCCCGTTCAAAGTAATCACCGGGTGCAAAAATGCGCGTGTAGGCTGCAAGTTCACCTTTGGCGTAAGCCAAAACATGCAGCGCTTTTTTATCCTTGCCATCTACATCTTGATAGGGGCAGTCCTGCTCGACAACAAAGACCTCAGCCCGCAATTGAAGCAGATCATAAAGTGCATCCTTGGTAAGCTCATCATATGTTTTAACTATAAATTTCATTAATCCTGCACTATAATTTCCTTATCATCCGGTTTTTCAAACTCAGGCTGAATGTTGATATGGTTTACACCAAATGCTTTAACGCAGTGCTCAATATCGATGAGTTTTGCATCAAATTCTGATAGCAAGATATCTTTTTCAAAATCCACATGTGCCTCCAGGTGCACTTCATCTTCATTGAGCTGCCAGATGTGAATATGGTGCATGTTCTTTAAACCGGGTATTGCCTTTACACCCTCCACTATTTTTTCTACCTCAATATCATCAGGAGTGAACAACATCAATACCTTAAAAGAAGATTTTAAAAGTCCATATCCCATGATGATGAGATAAATGGCGATACCCACGGTCAATACATTGTCTACCCAATACACTTGAAAATACTTCATCAAGATACCGCCTATCAACACGGCAACACTTGCCATCATGTCTGTTAATAAGTGTAGATAAGCAGATTTCATGTTCATGTTTGACTTGCTATCTGCCTTGAGCAGGAGCACGCTAAAGCCATTTGCAACTATACCTAGTAAGGAAAGCCATATGACCAATGAAGATTCTATTTGCTTTGGGTCCATAAACCGCAGCACGGCTTCTTTGATTAATATGACCGCAACGATTATCAATGTAGCAGCATTGATAAACGCTGCAATGATTTCGGCCCGTTTGTAACCAAAGGTCTTGTGCGGCGAAGCCGCTTTTTTAGAAAAAACCACGGCGATATAACTCACGATCAATGAAAGTACATCGCTAAAATTATGGAGCGCATCAGATAAGAGTGATAAACTACCGGAAATCAAACCTCCCACTACTTGAGAGGCGGTGATGAGTATGTTGAGGCCTATAGATAACAAGAGGTTCTTACCACTGCGGTTGTGGTCATGACCTAGCCCATGATGATCGTGGTCATGGGACATCTACATACATGGGATTTTGTTGATGCGGCGCTCATGACGACCCCCGGCAAAGGGTGTGCTCAAGAAGGTATCTACCATCTCCAGGACTTGTTCTTTTGCTGTAAAGCGAGATGGGATACTTATGATATTTGCATCGTTGTGCTCTCGGGCCAATGCAGCTATTTCCTTGATCCAGCATAGGGCAGATCGTATTTGTTGATGTTTATTTGCAGTCATGTTTGCACCATTGCCACTCCCACAGATTATGATTCCCATTTCAACTTTTTTATGCTCAACAGCCTCTGCAACGGGATGTATAAAGTCAGCATAATCAGCACTTTCAGGTGAGTCTGTGCCAAAGTTGATTATCTCGTGCCCCTGATCCTTTAAATGTTCAATAATTGCGGTTTTGTATTCAAAACCTGCGTGGTCGTTACCTATTGCGATTTTCATGAATTGATAATTGGTTCAACAAAGGTAAGCATCATGTTTTTGTGTTGTATTGAATTATGGTAAAAAGAGGATACTGACCAAGAACGAGTTAACAATTAGTTAACATGACTGTGGATAAGTGGTCATCAAATAGTGATAATGAAAGTTTGTTTATTCAAAAAAAAATTACATCCAGAAATTGAAATGACATATCAAAAAGTATATACTATAAAATTGCTACAATGATGTAAGCAGTTCCCAAACCCATTTTTAATAACCTTGATAAGTAACTTTTCAATAATCATGAGTCAATAGAGGTTGTCAACATTTGTTGATCAAGGTTTGTAATACGTTGATTTTTAAATTGTCATAATTCTTAAAAAATTGTGAATAAAGGTTGATAACTGGTGATAAGCCAAAAAACAAATTTTAAGACTAAAAGTTATACCGCTATCAACAAGCAATAATAGTCATCATTTAATTTTAAATTTTAAAAAAGAAAAAAAGAATAGTATATAAGTTGTTGAAAACAACATTTCAGGATAAATAAAAAAAAGAAAAAGTAATTGCCTAAAGTGTTCCTTTAGAAGGAATTAATTCAAGATTAGCCTCGTCAAAAACATTGTTGATTTCAAGAATGACTATAAGGAATCCAGTTATGAAGATAAGAATAAAGAGAAGTGTGAAAAACCTGGACCAATTCAAGGTAAATTTCATGTCGTTCAAGATTTTACGTTATACAAACTTATCTTTTGACGGTACAAATTTAAGATAAATTTAAGAATCGCAAGCATTAATATGTTAAATATTTTAACGTTTTAGTTTTCCTTTTGGCTTTAAGCCAATAAAACTTAACCCTAAACAGCATTTCGTCTCGTTTAATACACCTAATTTTAGGGCTTAATTATAGAAACAACTTAATGCCGAGAAATAAAAGACGTAGGGCAAACACAAAAATTGCAGATTTTTCAAAAAAAATTTTACAGATTCTACAAGCTCACCCAGGTAAGACCTTTAACCATAAGCAGATTGCCGCTGAACTTAATGTAAACGATCCTAACAGCAGGAATCAAATCGTCAAGGAACTATCGCAGTTATTTGCCAAAAAACAAATAGAAGAAAAGGGAAGGGGACAGTATTTTATTGATGATACCAGACATTATCACCAGGGTATCATGGATGTATCTTCAAGAGGTGGCGGCTATGTCATCGTAGAAGGCATGGAGAATGACATCTATATCCCGGCATCTAACATGAACAAGGCCCTGAACGGTGATGAAGTTGAAGTGTATATCTATAAACAAAGAAGGAGCAAGAAGCATGAAGGCGAGGTTGTAAGGATAATCAAGAGAAAGACCGAAGAATTTGTGGGCGTTATCCAGATACAAAAGAATTTTGCCTTTGTCAACACCTCAAGTGAGGGCAAGATGCACACAGATATCTTTGTACCTAAAAAGAAGATAGGAGATGCACAAGATGGTGACAAGGTACTGGTAAAGATTGAAGACTGGCCAGAAAAGGCAGATTCGCCATTTGGTACCGTGCTCAAAGTACTGGGTAAACCGGGAGAACACAATACTGAGATTTTTTCTATCCTGGCCCAGTATGGCCTGCCTACCGAGTTTCCTGATGAAGTAGAGCGCTATGCAAATAAACTGGATACCACGATACAACCTGAAGAAATAGCTAAGCGTAGGGACATGCGCGATACGCTCACCTTTACCATAGATCCCAAGGATGCAAAGGATTTTGATGATGCATTAAGCTTTAAGATCCTTGATAACGGTAATTATGAAGTGGGTATCCACATCGCAGATGTTTCACACTATCTACAACCAGGAACCCTACTTGATGATGAAGCTTATGAAAGGGCAACATCCATCTACCTGGTAGATAGGGTCGTGCCCATGTTACCCGAAGTATTATCAAACAATGCCTGTTCATTAAGGCCCAATGAAGAAAAATATACCTTTTCGGCCGTATTTGAGATAGATAACAAAACAGCTAAGGTAAAAGATCAATGGTTTGGTAGGACTGTTACATACAGTGATGCACGCTTTGCCTATGAAGAAGCCCAACAGGTCATAGAGAGCGGTAACGGTGTTATTCCTGCGGGTATTTCCCTTACGGGGAAAGAATATGAGGTTAATCCCGCCATTGTCAAGGCCACGCTTGAACTGGATAGGCTGGCCAAGATACTGCGTAACCAGCGCATGAAGAACGGGGCCCTTTCATTTGACAAGGTTGAAGTAAAATTTGACCTAGATGATAACAATGAACCTACGGGAGTTTATTTTAAAACCTCAAAAGATGCCAATAAGCTCATAGAAGAATTCATGCTCCTGGCAAATAAAAAAGTAGCCGAATTCATCGGGAAGCAAACACCCAAGAAAACATTTGTCTACCGTATTCACGATGAACCCAATGATGAAAAACTGGCCGCACTTCAAAACATTGCCGGTCGTTTTGGGTATAAAATGAATTTGAAGGATAGAAAATCAGTAACAACCTCCCTCAACACCCTGTTGAGTGATGTATCTGGTAAAAAAGAGCAAAACCTTATCGACACCCTTGCCATAAGGACGATGAGCAAGGCCGTCTATAGTACAGATAACATAGGCCATTATGGGCTGGCGTTTGACTACTACACCCATTTTACCTCTCCTATCCGTAGGTATCCTGATGTTATGGTACACAGGCTATTGCAACATTATCTTGATGGTGGCAAATCAGTAAGTGAAGAAGAATATTCAGAAAAATGCAAGCACAGTAGCGACCAAGAATATTTTGCTACGAGTGCCGAAAGGGATTCTATAAAATACATGCAGGTCAAGTTTATGCAAGACCATAAGGATGAGGTTTTCCTTGGGGTGATTTCTGGCGTTACAGAATGGGGGATCTATGTGGAGATCATAGATAATAAATGTGAGGGCATGATACGCCTGCGTGATATCAAGGGTGATCATTATGACTTTGACCCAGATGAATTTGCCATCGTGGGGCGCAAATCAAAAAAAGTAATTACCCTGGGCGATGAAGTCTATGTAAAGGTAAAAGAAGCTGACCTGGTCAAAAAACACCTCGACTTTACCTTAGTGGGCACTAGGGAAGAGGTAGATAATTGATTTTTATAAAAACTGTAACACCTCTACTTTTTTATTGTCATTAAATTGAAAATCAAAACTTCTATCATGAAACCATTTGCAATCCTCATATTTTTCATAAGCGCTTTGGCCATAGCCCAAAATCCCCGAACACAAGAAGTAGGGGACTTTCATGAAGTAAAAGTTTATGACCGCATGACCGTAAAACTTGTAAAGAGTGATGAAAACAAGGTCGTGCTATCAGGTCAGGATATTGATGATATCGTAGTGGTCAACAAAGATGGTGTACTTAAGATACGTATGGAATTTGAAAACAGTTTTGATGGTGACAAGACCTTTGTAGAAGTGCATTACACTGACCTGGACATCATTGATGGCAATGAAGGTTCACTTATCGTGGCCAATGAGCTCATAGAGCAAAATGAAATTGAGATACGCACACAAGAAGGCGCCCGGGTAAATGCAGGTTTAAAAGTAGGTGAAGTAAAACTTAGAGCCGTCACCGGTGGCGTGATACAGGCAAATGGCAGTGCAGAAAAACAAGAGATAGAGCTTAACACCGGGGGGGTGTTCATGGGCAAGGATTTTGAGACCGAAACCACAAAAATAAGGATTCAGGCCGGTGGAGAAGCTGACATCAACGCATCAAAACTTGCCGACATCAAGATCAGGGCAGGAGGTGATGTCTATGTTTATGGCAAGCCGCAAGAGATACGTCAAAACAAATTCATAGGAGGTAACGTCAAGGAAATGCGTTAATTTTGACTATGTTTAGCTAAATTTGTGGGAAACACTTAATTTCCCGCATGCTTCAAGATCTTTCAGCTGCAATCCCTTTAGGTTTTTTATTGGCTTTCATGGTAGGACCCGTATTTTTTGTCCTGCTGGAAACCGCTGCTTTAAAAGGGTTCAGGGCAGCCTTGATTTTTGATATAGGTGTCATCACCGCAGATGTATTCTTTATCTGCATTGCATACTTTAGCACAAACAGGATACTTGTAAACATCAAGAACGATCCCGGCCTGTTTATTTTTGGCGGGATGCTCTTGGCTACCTATGGCGTCATATCCTATCTCAAGGCTAACAAGATATCCATTGATGAAACACAGCACCCCACGGTAATCATGAGCCGCCGCAACTACCTGGGCCTGTTGCTCAAGGGTTTTCTGCTCAACTTTATCAACATTGGGGTTTTGGGGTTTTGGCTGGGCATGTTATTGTTTGCCGGCCCTACCCTAGATATGGACCCAGAACGTATTTTCTTCTTTTTTGCCAGTATTTTAGCCACGTATCTCATCATCGATGTCTTTAAGATGTTGCTTGCAAAACGTTTGAGGAGCAGGCTTACGCCAAAACGTGTCATGCTATTCAAAAAAGGCATAAGCATAGCAATGATGGTCTTTGGAGCCGTGTTTATCTTCAAAGGGCTTTTTCCATCAGAAGCTAACATGATTGAAAACAAGATAGAAGAGGTCACCCCAGAACTTAGCGAATATCAAATATTGGGCAGCAATGATGATTCTGCTTAAAAAATAAAAAAGCCCTTCATAAGATGAAAGGCTTTAAGTACTTGAGGTGTCGAGCGGATTCGAACCGCTGTACGTGGTGTTGCAGACCACTGCCTAGCCACTCGGCCACGACACCCTATCAATTGGGAGGGCAAATTTAAGCAAATTCTTCGGTTCTCAAAGACTTATCTTGATTTGCTCAGTGCAACACTTACAGAAGCCACATCACCCCCTATGGGAGGATTGATCTTACTAACCTCCACGGTGGCTTCTGTCAAAGATTCAATTTCGGCGAAAGCCCTGTCAAGAATCCTGCGGCAAACCGTCTCAAGAAGCTTGCTCCTTATGGCCATTTCTTCTTTTACTATTTTATTGAGGTGCACATAATCTACCGTGTCCGCGAGCTTGTCTGTGATGGCCGCCTCGGCAAGGTTGGCCCTTACCAAGAGGTCCACGCGATACTCAGAGCCTATTTGACCTTCTTCTATAAGGCAGCCGTGATAGGCATATACCTTGATATCGTTAAGTTTGATAATTCCCATTGCGCTACAAAGATACATCAATAGCCTGCTAAATAAATAGCTGTACAATACATGTTTGACCATATCTATTTTTAGTAATTTTGCCCCTTATTTAAACGCATCATGGCAGAAGAATATAAGGCACTTAATTTCCTGGAGCAGATTGTTGAAGAAGATCTTGCCAATGGATATAAGGTTGAAGATCTAAGATTTCGTTTTCCACCAGAGCCCAATGGTTATCTACACATAGGTCACTGTAAGGCCATCTGTATCAATTTTGGGCTGGGGGAGAGGTACAATGCTCCTGTAAACCTTAGGTTTGATGATACAAACCCCAGTAAGGAAGAACAGGAATATGTAGATGCCATACAGGAAGATATTGCCTGGTTGGGTTTTAAATGGGACAAGGTCTGTTATTCTTCAGATTATTTTGAGCAGTTATATGACTGGGCCATTAAATTGATTAAGGAAGGAAAGGCCTATATAGATTCGCAGGACAGTGAAGCCATGGCCGAACAAAAGGGAACCCCCACAGAACCCGGTACCAATAGCCCCTATCGCAACAGGAGTGTTGAAGAAAACCTGGATCTTTTTGAAAAAATGAAAAACGGGGAATTTCCCGAAGGTGTCCACGTACTTCGTGCCAAGATAGATATGCAATCGCCCAATATGTTGATGCGCGATCCCATCATGTACCGCGTCATGCACAAGGCCCATCACCGTACCCAGGATGCATGGTGCATCTACCCCATGTATGACTGGGCACATGGCGAGAGTGATTATGTTGAACAGGTGAGCCATAGTCTATGCTCTCTGGAGTTTAAACCTCACAGGCCGCTATATGACTGGTTCAAGGACGAGGTTTATGAAGGTGGCTTAAAGCCAAAACAACGGGAATTTGCCCGCCTTAACCTGAGCTATACCATTATGAGCAAGCGCAAGTTGTTAAAACTTGTTCAAGAAGGTATTGTTTCTGGATGGGATGATCCTAGGATGCCCACTATTTCTGGAATAAGAAGAAGAGGGTACACCCCCGCCGCCATACGTAATTTTATAGATGCCGTAGGTGTTGCAAAACGCGATAACATCATTGACGTATCTTTATTGGAGTTTCATGTACGCGAAGATCTAAACAAGACCGCACCCCGTGTGATGGCAGTACTCGACCCTGTAAAATTGATAATTGACAATTATCCTGAAGGGGAAGAAGAATGGCTTGAAGCCGAAAACAACCCCGAAGATGAGGCGGCCGGATCCAGAAAAGTGCCTTTTAGCAAAGAGCTTTATATAGAACGGGAAGACTTTAAGGAAGAAGCAAACAGAAAATACTTTAGGCTATCTCTGGGTAAGGAAGTAAGGCTTAAAAACGCCTACATCATCAAGGGAGAATCTGTAGAAAAGGATGAAAAGGGAAACATCACCGTCATCCATTGCTCATATGACCCAGAGTCACGCAGTGGCAGCGGTACCCAGGAGAGCATGCGCAAGGTCAAGGGCACATTGCACTGGGTAAGCGTTAAACATGCAATGGCGGCAGAAATAAGGTTATATGACCGCCTCTTTAGCCATGAATCTCCAGACGGTGACAAAGAAAAGGACTTCATGGAATTCCTTAATCCCAACTCGCTTGAAGTAATCACCGGTTACCTAGAGCCCTCACTGGCACAAGCCAAACCCATGGAGCTTTTTCAGTTTCAGAGAATGGGTTATTTTAATGTTGATAAGGAGAGTACAAGCGATAAGCTTGTTTTTAACCGCACGGTGGGACTTAGGGATACCTGGGCCAAGGTAGCCTCAAAAACCACCGAAAAGCCCAAACAACAGCCTCAAAAACAGCCTCAGCAAAGAAATGTTTCCGCTTTGAGCGAAATAAAAAAAGTGGGGAAGAAACTGGGTCAACTACCCGATGAAAAGAGAATCAATGCCGTGGCAAACATACAGGAATGGGCAAAAGAGGTGGATTATGAAGAGTTGAGGCCGCTTTTTGAGACCTCGGCAAAAAAAATAGGCACCTTGCTCGCCACACTTGAGACGCTCAAGGTACTGGTGGGGGAGGGCAAGGCCGATAAAAACTCTCCTGAAGTAGGTGTGTTTATTGCCAAAATCAGGGAGACGGGTAATGAACTCCTGCAAGAATCCCTACAGGCATTTTAAGTTCTGGGCTAAATCACTTTTAGCATTTATTTAAGGTTGATAATCATTTTATTAACCGGTTATTAACGCAGTTAGAGGCGTAGTACCTGTATATTTGAATATCAAAATTTTACTTAAAACAATCACCATGTCTAAAACAGGAAATACAATTTTAGCTTTGATCACGGGTGCTGCAATAGGAGCAGGACTAGGACTTTTATATGCTCCAGAAAGTGGGGACAAGACCCGTAAGAAAATCTCAAAAGGGGCCAAGGATGCCAAAAAAAGGTTTGACAAGCAAGTCAAGGAGACCACAGAGAGCTTGAGTGAGTCTGCATCACATGCCAAGAAAACATTTGATAAAAAACTAGAAGCTACCCTTAGTGCCGCAAGCGAGAAAGCTGACGACATCATCGTAGCAATGGAAAAAAAACTAGAGGACCTAAGGCAAAAGAACGCTAAGCTGGGTCACAAAATTGAGGAAGTAGAAACCCCTAAGCCCAAAGGCACACCGGTAAAAACAGCCTAGAACAATCAATTAATGGCATTTGGAAAAGTAACTGACAAGCTAGACGCACTCTCTGATGATGTAAAATCATATCTTGATAGTACGGTTGAGTATTACAAGCTCTTTATATTCAAGAAAGGGGTAAAATCAATAATAAAAGTGACGAACATGGTGATCATGGGCGTCATTTTTTTAATCATACTTGCTTTTTTATCCATAGGGCTTGCAATTGTCATAGGTGATGCCATGGACAGTGATAGCGTTGGCTTCTTTATCGTTGCGGGTATTTATTTAATCGTGCTCATCATCTTCATGGTGGCGGGAAGACCGTTTATACAGCAAAAGATTTTAAAGGGAACTTCCAGGTCTTTCTTTAAAATGAACGAAGAACTGCCCAGCGCACAAAAGCGCAGGGAACACCTCCATAAAATTCAACAACGTACAGAGACCGATGATGAAATTCTATAGAAATTTTGAAGAAATAGATAGGGATTTACAAATAAAGAAGCTTCAAAATCAAATAGATAGGGAGCAGATTAAACTTGATTTCAATAACGTAAAAGAAAGTTTATCTCCTGTTTCATTTATTGCAAACATCACAGGTGCCATTGCAGAAAGGGCCTTTGTAGTCAAGGCGGTAAACACCATACTGGGGATAACCCGGGTCAAGAAGGTAAAAAAGTCAAAGGATGCAGATGCCAGGATTGAAGAAAAAGATTGATTATTTACCTTAAAGCGAAAATAAAAAAGCGGCCTGCTATGGGCCGCTTTTCTTTTTTATGATTCATAACCGCTATCGTTATCAATATCATCCCTATACCCACTGCTGGGCTTTTTCTTCTTGGGGGGCACGATCCCCTTTTTCTCGTTTTGCTTGCGCATCTCTTCACCTATTTGATTTGAGGCAACAAAACTTGCGATCATGTTGTTGAGCATATCGCTTCCCGCCTGTGGGGAGTTGGGCAACAAGATCAAGTTGGTATTGGTTTCCTCACCTATGCTCTGCAAGGTATCGTAATGTTGCGTGACCACAATCAATGCCGAAGCTTCCTGCGAGTTGATACCCACATTGTTCAATACATCCACACTTTCTTCCAGGCCGCGGGCAATCTCACGGCGTTGATCGGCAATACCTTGACCTTGCAGGCGCTTGCTCTCAGCCTCTGCACGGGCCTTTGCAACAATTTTGATCCTTTCGGCCTCAGCCTCATACTCCGCGGCAACCTTTTCGCGCTCAGCGGCATTGATACGGTTCATGGCATTCTTGACCTGCTGGTCAGGGTCAATGTCAGTCACAAGTGTTTTTATGATGTCATACCCATAGTCTGTCATCGCCTCGTTGAGCTCTGCCTTGACCGCTATCGCAATATCATCCTTGCGTTCAAAGACATCATCCAGTTTCATCTTGGGCACCTCTGCGCGCACCACATCAAATACATATGAAGTAATCTGGTCATGTGGACTCTCAAGTTTATAAAAGGCATCATAGACCGCGGTCTTGACCACCTGGAACTGTACCGAGATCTTAAGGCGTACAAAAACATCGTCCTTGGTCTTTGTCTCAACAATTACATCCAGTTGCTGTATGCGCAGGTTAACCCGCCCCACAACCCTATCAATAATGGGTATTTTAAACTGCAGGCCAGAGCTTCTCACCCCAGTAAACTTACCTAAACGTTCCACCACGGCGGCCGTTTGTTGTTTTACCGTAAAGAGCGAGGAGAAAAGAATTATTACCCCAAAAAAGATCAAAATATAAAAAGGTATCATGAAGAATGTATTTTAAGAATTGACTTTCAATTTAAGCAAATTAATACCTTATGAGTAGGGTAAATATTTAATTTGTTACAGTTTGGCTTGCGCCAAAAGAAAAACCCCGGGGATTTCCGGGGTCTAGTCAATGTATTTCTATTTTGTCTTAAAGGGTCTGTATCGCAAACCGAAGCCTCTCCAGTGTTTTATCTTTGCCTATGAGGGCCATGATATCAAACACATCGGGGCCTTTCATCTCGCCCACAAGGCTCAACCGCAAAGGTTGCATCACCCTGCCAAAGCCCACGCCCTTTTCATGGATCCATGGTTTTACTATCGCGCTTAGATTCTGGGCAGAGAAGTCTTCAACCTTGTTGATGATATTGGTAAGCTCTGTCATTAAGGGAGCCGTATCTTCTTTCCAAGCTTTTTTTGCTGCTTTTTCCTCATAGATATGGGGCCTTTCAAAAAAGAAGTTTCCACTGTCCCATAAGTCTGCTACAAAGACAGCGCGTTCTTTGATCAAATGTACAACCCGCGCAACATATTCCTTGTTTTCTGATATTCCCTTTTTGTCAAGAAAATCCATGAACAACCCTGTTATGGTAGCTTCATCCAGCAATTGCAGGTGTTGTTGTTGAAACCATTTGGTTTTTTCAGGGTCAAATTTTGCTCCGCCCTTATGTACTTTTTCCAGGTCAAAATCCTGTATCAGTCCCTCTAGTGTGTAAACCTCTTTTTCCGTCCCGGGGTTCCAGCCCAAGAATGCCAGGAAGTTTACCACGGCTTGTGGCAAGTAGCCATCTTCACGGTATCCCATGGAGATGTCCCCGGTATTGGGATCTTTCCATTCCAGTGGAAAAACCGGGAATCCCATTTTATCACCATCACGCTTGCTCAATTTACCCTTGCCCACGGGTTTCATGATCAAGGGGAGGTGTGCAAACTGTGGAGCTTCCCACCCAAAGGAACGGTACAATAACACATGCAGGGCCAGTGATGGCAACCACTCTTCACCACGTATAACGTGCGTGATTTCCATCAAGTGGTCATCCACGATGTTGGCCAAATGATAGGTGGGCATACCATCTGCCTTAAAAAGTACCTTATCATCCAGGATGTTTGTGTCAATGCTCATGGCTCCACGAATGATATCATGAAGAAAAAGCGTCTCGTCTTGAGGTGATTTAAAACGAATCACAAAATCTTCGCCAGCATCTATCCTGGACCTTGTTTCTTCTTCTGTGAGGTTTAATGAATTGTCGAGCTCATTTCTATTATGCCAGTTATAGATAAAAGTTTCCCCTTTTGCTTCGGCGGCTTTGCGTTGTTCATCTAGTGATGTTGCACTATCAAAGGCATAATAGGCATGGTTGCTCTCAACCAACTTTTCGGCGAAAGCCATATACTTATCCTTGCGCTCACTCTGGCGGTAAGGGCCATATCCACCCTCTTTACCGGGGCCCTCATCATAAGGGATGCCGCACCAGTTCAATGCATCAATTATATATTGTTCAGCACCGGGCACATACCGGTTTTGATCTGTATCTTCTATGCGTAAGATAAACGTACCCTTGAGTTTTTTTGCAAAAAGATAATTATATAAAGCCGTGCGCACACCGCCTATGTGCAGCGGCCCCGTGGGGCTGGGCGCAAATCGTACTCTTACATCCTGAGACATATTCTTAATTTTAAGGCTGCAAAGATAAAGCTTTGTCCCTAGCTTGTAAGAAAATGGCCGTATGTTAAGACTAAAATTACATCCCATGGATATACTATTAATTTGTAGTTTTAGTTTTGTAACCATAAACCGTATAGAAGTAGCGCATAATGAGTAAGCTGGAGCAAAAAATAGAGTCATTTATACGCAAGTATTATAGCAATGAGCTTTTGCGTGGGCTTATTTTTTTCCTGGCCATAGGGTTGAGCTACTTCTTGATCACATTGATCATTGAATATTTTTTATGGCTCAATCCCGGGGGCAGGGCTGTTCTTTTTTGGTCTTTTGTGACCGTGGAGCTTGTGCTTTTCTTTAGGTTTATATGCATCCCACTTGCACGGCTTTTTAAATTGACCAAGGGCATTGACATCAATCAGGCCTCGATGATGATAGGAAACCATTTTCCAGAGGTAAGCGACAAATTGATCAACACCCTGCAATTGAGGCACAACACAACATCTGACCTTGCACTTGCCAGCATAGCGCAGCGCAGCAAGGAGCTTGAACCTGTTCCTTTTACTCTGGCCATAGATTACCGCAAGAATAGCAAGTATTTAAAATGGCTGCTTGTTCCCGTAATCATTTTTCTTGTTGTCAACTTTTCTTCTGGCAATGCTGCCTTTGGCAGCAGTTATGACAGGATGTTGCATTATAACAAGGCGTATGAACCCCCCGCACCTTTTTCTTTTTTTGTGGTCAGTGATAGCTTGACGGCACTAGAGGGCAAAAACTTTACGATTGAGGTTTCCACTGAGGGTGACCAGATCCCTGAGTCCGCACAGATACATTTTGGCGAAAGCCAGTTTTACATGAAGAAAGAAGCAGGTGGGAGGTTCACGTATGTGATTGAGCGTCCTAGCGAGGATACTCAATTTTACTTTACCGCAAACCAGGTTACCTCGATGCCCTACAACCTTAAGGTTATCCGCACACCGTTTATTTCAGATTTTACGATGCGGTTGACCTACCCTGGCCACACGGGTAAGGGTAGTGAGATTATAAAGAATACCGGTACGGTAAGCGTTCCTGAAGGGACCCGTATATCCTGGCGACTTGATGCCCAGGAAACAAATAAAATCGAGTGGATCACCAGAGACACCTCCCTTGTTTTTGATAAGGGTAATGATGTTTTTACGCTTGCGCGAAATATTTATACAAATACTCCCTATACCATTGCTACGAGCAATGCATCATTAAGCAGGTATGAATCCTTGGACTACGTGGTGCGTACCATTCCAGATGCATACCCCAAGATTAAAGTGGAGATGAAGAAGGACACCGTAGATGGATTGCAAAATTACCATTACGGTCAAATATCTGATGATTATGGACTTAGGAGTTTAAATTTGGTTTATTTTGATGAAAACAACCCAGATAAACTGATTAAAGATACTATATCTATAAGTAAATCAACAGTTTATAATTTTATAAGTGCTTTTCCCGGTAACTATTTACTTGTGGATGGCACTTCTTATGGTTATTACTTTGAAGTGCGTGATAATGATGCGATTCACCGTTACAAAACCAGTAGGAGCGAGACCTTTCACTACCGCAAGCTTTCTACCACTGAACTTGAAGAACAACAATTACAGCAACAGGAAAAATCCATTTCAGGCCTGGATCAATCAGTGAAGAAATTTGAAAAGCAAACCAAGGAGCTTGAAGATTTGAAGATGCTTCAAAAGGAAAAGGAGAATCTTAATTTTAACGATCAACAACGTTTAAAATCTTTTTTTGACAGGCAAAAACAACAAGATAAAATGATGCGGGAATTTTCTGAAAACCTCAGAAAGAACCTTCAGGATTTTAATTATATGCCAGAGCAAAAGGATGATGTAAATGATATGCTCCAGGAGCGTTTGATTGAAAATGAAGATGTCCTTAGGCAACGCGAAAAATTACTGGAAGAACTTAAGGAAGCTCAAGATAAACTAGGTAAAGAAGAACTAAGTGAAAAGCTTGACCAACTGGCCAAGCAAAATTCTAATTCAAAACGTAGCCTCAAGCAACTGGTAGAACTTACAAAACGTTTCTATGTCCAGAAAAAGATGGAACGTATCTCCAAAGAAATGGAAAAGCTGGGTCAGGAACAGATGGATCTTTCTAAAGACCCCGAATCCAATACCCCAGAGAAGCAAAAAGCCCTTAATGAAAAGTTTGAACAATTGGAAAAATCCATTGAGGACCTTAAAAAGGAAAATGAAGAACTTAAGTCTCCCATGGATGTTCCTGAAGATGTCCCCATGCAAGAGTCTATAAAAGAAGATCAAAGGGAAGCTGAAGACCTACTCAATAAAAAGGAAGAAGGAGCTCAAGAAAAAGCTGGACAAAAGCAGAAGCAAGCTGGCCAAAAGATGAAACAGCTTGGTAAGCAAATGATGTCTGAAATGAGTCAATCCAGCGGTCAGGAAATGCAGGAAGATGTTAATATGCTTAGACAAATACTCGACAATCTTGTTGAATTTTCTTTTGAAGAAGAGGGTTTGATGGATAAGTTTAAAATAATGGATAACCGTAATCCCAAGTTTTCTTCCAGTTTGGTAATGCAAGGTGAGTTAAAGGATAATTTTCAACATATCGATGATAGTTTGTTTTCCCTTTCTTTAAGGAGACCAGAACTTGAGGAGATTATCAATTCACAATTAACCAATATTGATTATAGTCTTGATCAGGCTTTAGAAAGACTTTCTGACAATAGAATCCCTCAAGGTACCAGTAGTCAACAATATGTTGTTTCTGGCGCAAATACCCTTGCAGAATTGCTATCTGACGTGCTGGATAACATGCAAAATCAAATGGCCATGATGAGCAAAGGCAGTAATGGTATGCCCATGCCGGGGTCTAGACCAAAACAAGGTCAGGGTGCAGGTCAACAACTTAGTGATATTATCATGTCTCAAGAAGATGTGAACAAAAAAATAGGGGAGGGTGAAAAAGAAGGAAATTCTGGTCAAAAGGGCAATACAAATGGGGATGGTAAAGAAGGAGATCAGGGTCAAGGTAATGAAGGTGGAGCAAAACAAGGGCAAGGAGGACAACAGAATGGTGAAACCGGTCAAGGAGGTGGTCAGGGCGCTAACGGTATGAATCAAGGCCTTAGTGAAAGTGAGATGGAAAACCTTTATAACATCTATAAACAACAGCAAGAAATACGTAAACAACTTGAGGATTATATAGAAGATCATGGCTTGATGGAAGAGGCTGGAAATCTACTTAAGGAGATGGAAAAAGCTGAAAATGATTTGTTGGAAAATGGCCTTAATAGCGAAAACCGAAATAGGCTCAATAATGTTCAACATGAATTGTTAAAGCTTAAAGAAGCTGAGAATGAACAGGGGGAAGACGATAAACGAGAAGCAAGGACCAGTTATGATACTTTTACAAATCCTGTTAGTGATTTTACCCCACAAGCAGCAGAATATTTCAACAATAAGGAAATTTTAAATCGGGAAAGCCTTCCCTTGCAAGGTGATTTTAAACTAAAGGTTCAACTGTATTTTAATAAAAATGATTGAATTTAATAGTCAAAATGATTTTAAGCTTCCCAACGAAGCAATAATTGACGAATGGCTTAATGCTGTTGCATCTTCTGAAGGGTTTAAAATTGACGAACTGGGATATGTTTTCTGTTCTGATGATTTTCTATGGGACATTAATCAAAAGTATCTTGACCATGATACCCTTACTGATATAATCACATTTGATTATGGTTTTGACGATGTGATATCAGGGGAAATCTATATAAGTACAGATAGGGTTTCTGAAAATGCTAATGATTTTAATGTAGCTTTTGCAGATGAACTTAAACGGGTTCTGGTACATGGTATCCTTCATTTATGTGGTTACAAAGACAAAACCCCTGATGAAGCTAAGCTTATGCGGGCTAAGGAGGATGAATATATTGGGTTGCGTTAAGTTTCTTTAGGTCTTTAATTCGGTGTATCTTTGCGGCCATTTTTGGTTTTCAGGTTTATAATATTAAAATGTTTCACGTGGAACAATGAGTTTTTTTAAAGATACATATGATGTAATTGTTGTGGGTGCGGGCCATGCTGGTTGTGAAGCTGCCGCCGCTGCCGCTAATATGGGTAGTAATACACTGTTGGTCACCATGAATTTACAGACCATAGCACAGATGTCGTGTAATCCTGCTATGGGAGGTATCGCAAAAGGACAGATTGTTCGTGAAATTGATGCCTTGGGAGGATATAGTGGTATAGTTTCTGACAAGACCGCTATACAGTTTAAGATGCTCAATAAATCAAAGGGACCTGCAATGTGGAGCCCCAGGGTTCAAAGTGATCGCATGCGCTTTGCAGAAGAGTGGCGATTGATGCTTGAAAATACACCAAATCTTGATTTTTATCAGGAGATGGTTAATGGATTGCTGACAGATGGAAACAGGATTACCGGTGTTCGTACAAGTTTAGGAATTGAGGTCTTTGGTAAGACCGTGGTGTTGACTAACGGTACTTTTTTAAACGGGTTGATTCATATAGGTGAAAAACAATTTGGTGGGGGTAGGGCTGGAGAAAGAGCTGCTACGGGCATCACTGAACAGCTGGTTGATTTAGGTTTTGATTCCGGTAGGATGAAAACTGGTACTCCTCCCCGCGTGGATGGTCGATCACTAGATTTCTCTAAAATGATTATACAGCCTGGAGATGAAGACCCACAAAAATTCAGTTATTCTTCTTCTACTAAACCTTTACAACATCAAAGGGCCTGTCATATGAGTTATACCAGTCCCCAAGTTCATGATCTGCTTCGTGAAGGTTTTGACCGTTCACCTATGTTTAATGGAAGGATTCAATCTACAGGGCCTAGATATTGCCCCTCCATAGAAGATAAGATAAACAGGTTTGCTGATAAAGACAGGCATCAGCTTTTTGCTGAACCAGAAGGTTGGGATACGTGTGAATATTACATCAATGGCTTTTCAACTTCTTTGCCAGAGGATGTCCAGGCAAAAGCCTTACGGTCCGTTGCGGGTTTTGAGAACGTAAAATTTTTTAGGCCGGGTTATGCCATAGAATATGATTATTTTCCGCCCACACAATTAAAACACACCCTTGAGACCAAGTTGGTAGATGGATTGTTCTTTGCTGGGCAAATCAATGGAACCACGGGATATGAAGAAGCTGGTTCACAAGGTTTGATGGCCGGTATAAATGCTAGCCTCAAAGCAAAGGATAAAGACCCATTTATCCTCAAGAGAAATGAAGCCTACATCGGGGTATTGATTGATGATTTGATCACAAAGGGAACCGAAGAACCCTATCGCATGTTCACGTCCCGAGCTGAATACCGCACCTTGTTAAGGCAGGATAATGCAGATATTAGGCTTACGCCAAAATCTTATGAGATAGGTCTCGCAAAAGAAGATCGTCTTCGTGCGATGGAAAAAAAGAAAGAACAAGCAGAAGGATTGATTCATTTCTTTAAAGAAACTAGTCTTGCCCCTGAAGAAGCAAACCCTATACTTGAACAAAAAGGGTCTTCGGTCATGAAGCAATCTGATAAAATGTTCAAGATCTTCAGCAGGCCACAGATTACCCTTGATGAAATGGTAAATTTTACGGAGGTTAAAAAATACATCGATGATCATGCGCTGGGGCAGGAGGTGCTTGAACAAGCAGAAATACGGGTTAAGTATGCGGGCTATATCGAGAAGGAGAAGGCAAACGCTGATAAGTTGAATAGACTTGAGCACATACGCATCCCAGATGATTTTGATTATTCAAAGCTTAAATCACTTTCTTATGAGGCCAAAGAAAAACTTACCAAGATAAGACCCACTACAATTTCTCAAGCTTCACGGGTTAGCGGGGTTTCCCCTAGCGATATTTCGGTGATGCTGGTTTACATGGGTCGCTAACGTTTCACGTGAAACAATCTTTATTTTAAATGACTAAACAACAAGTTTTTCTTACGCTTAAAGATCATAGTGTTTCGGGAGAAGAATTCAAGCTTGTTTACAATAGTACCTATGACCTGTTGGAAACAACCCCAAAGCCTTCACCAGAAGAATTGCCCAGATATTATCAAAGCGAGGATTATATTTCGCATACAGATGCCTCAAACGGAATCTTTAACAAAGCCTATCAGTTTGTCAAGAGACATATGCTGAACAAGAAAATCGCTTTGGTTAAAAAATACGTTTCTGGAGGGACCCTTTTGGATATTGGTGCAGGTACGGGAGATTTTTTGGCTACAGCCAAAAGGGAAAACTTTAAGATTACGGGTGTAGAACCCAACAGTAAAGCCAGGTCACTTGCCGTAAAAAAGAATGTGGATTTATTGACCACAAAAGATACTATTGAGCAACCTTATGATGTTATTACCATGTGGCATGTTCTCGAGCATCTTACCGATTTTATGGAAGAAGCAAAATGGCTGGGTAATCATGTTAAGACTTCAGGATACTTGATTATCGCGGTTCCTAATTATAAATCTTACGATGCTAAAAAATATAAAGAACATTGGGCAGCGTATGATGTTCCTCGCCATGTATTTCATTTCTCAAAAAAATCCATCCATAAGATTTTTCACCACAACGGATTTGATTTGTTAAATGTGAAACCCATGTGGTTTGATAGTTTTTATGTTTCTATACTTTCAGAAAAATATGAAAATAATAAATTAAGATTTTTAAGAGGGTTTTTAACGGGAGTAATATCAAACGTGTCAGCTTTGTTTACCAAAGAAGCCTCATCACACATTTATGTGCTTAAAAAACGCAATTAGAGCCGATTTAAGGAGCTTTTAATGATTTAATGGCCTTTGGGCTGGCCTAGATTAAGATGATGTTGTAATTAAGCTTTTAAAGAAGTAGTTTATAATTAGTATTATTTATAGGATATATATTAACCATAAAATTTATCAATACTCCTTATATTTGCAACATTTTATCTTCAAAGTAGTCTGTTTTTTTACATTTGTCAAAAATTATAAAATAATGAAACAAATCATGGTGCTGCTATGTGCAGCTGCAATGTTCGTAGGTTGTCAAAAACAAGCAAAAACTGGTTTTGTTAACACCGAAAAAATTGTGAAAGAGTATAAGGAGATGACCGATGCTCAGGATAAGTACTCTAAAATGAATGAAGATTTTCAATCCTCCCTAGAAGGGAAGATTCAATCTTATGAAGCAAAGGTGCAGCTTTATCAAAAAAATGCTGCCAAGATGAGCGCTTCTGAAAGAAGTTCAAAAGAAGAAGAAATCCTGGCGTTGAGAAACCAGATTCAAAATGAGCAACAAACCCGCTCACGCCAGCTTCAGGCTGAAAGCCAGGCCGCAATTGATACCATTATCAAGAAAATCAAGGTATTTGTAAAAGATTATGGTGAGAACAACGGCTACGATTACATCTATGGGCAAAACGAAGGTGGAAGCGTTATGTATGGTAAGGAGCAGTATGACCTTACTTCAGAGATACTTGAAGAGCTTAACGCCAAGTACACCCCGGGTTCTACATCAAGCACACCTGCCGCCGAGACAACTGATACCACGGCGACAAAATAATTGAGTATTCAAGAATATAAATCACACCCCGCATACCGCGGGGTTTTTTATTGCTTTTTATGAAGCAAACGGGTAAGTTTTATGGAGAGATCGGTAAGGATGATCTTTGCATTGCCGTTGCGCTCTATATGATAAGCAGCATCTTCCAGCTCTTTGGTAATATCAAGGATGTTCTTGCCATGAATAAAGGGGGCAAATTTTGCCAACTCAAATTTTGTTACAGGCTTTAGGTAGACCAGCGTGTCTGCCTTATAGTTCAAGAGCATGGCCTGCCTAAAAAAATCAATGCAGTAGCTCAAGAACTTCTTTTGCGTCTCACGCCCCTTTGAAGCGATGCTGTCTGCCCAGGCCATGAGCTCCAGTATGGCTTTTTTGTTCCCCTTTGCCCTAAAGGCCGTCCGTACCCAGGTCACAAACCAGTTTTCAAACTCTTCTTCGTCACCATCCCGATGCAGGATATGCAATGCGGTATTGTAATCTCCTTGACATTGATGCGCTATTTTTTTGGCTTCGGCCAAAGAAACACCTTCATTCTTTACAAGCGCATTTTCAATATAGGCTTCTCCCAGCGGTGGAAACTGCAGCACCTGGCAACGCGACCTGATGGTCTGTATAATATTCTCCTCGGTCTCCGCCACAAGGATGATCACGGTCTTGTCAGGCGGCTCCTCAATAAGCTTGAGCAGCTTGTTTGAAGCAGCCGTGTTCATTTTTTCGGCCATCCACACGATGAGTACCTTGAGCCCTCCTTCATACGCTTTGAGCGAAAGCGACTTTAATATCTCCTGGGCCTCGTCCACACCTATTTGCCCCTGCTTGTTTTCCACACCTAGATGACCATACCATTCAAAAAGGTTCGCGTAGGGATTTTTGGTAAGAAAACTGCGCCATTCTTTCCCAAATTTTGCTGAAACGGGATGCTTTTTAACCTCCTCGGTCGTGGTCACGGGAAATGCAAAATGCAGATCGGGGTGGGCCATGTGCTCAAATTTCAGATTGCAAGAGGCATTGCCATTTTCATTTTCACCATTTTGATTTTGACAAACAAGGTATTGTGCATAAGCAATGGCGGTGGGGAGCACACCCCTTCCTGGCGGGCCCACAAAGAGTTGCGCGTGGGCAATCCTGCCGGCATCTGCACTGGTGGTAAGGTGGTTGATGATAAATTCCTGGCCTACGATCTCCTTGAACAACATGCGCCAAATATAACAGAATTGTAACGTATTAATTATCGCTATCGGTTATATTTGTTGACCTTTTTTGCTTTCGCGAAAGCAAGGACCCATAATTAAATCAAGAAAAAACCAACCACTTAATGAAGACTATAGACGATTTTGACTTTAAGGATAAAAAGGCATTGATACGTGTTGATTTTAACGTACCGCTCAATGAAGACCATGAAGTGACAGATGCTACCAGGATAGAGGCCGCAAAGCCCACTATTGTGAAGATTTTGGAAGATGGCGGCAGTGCTGTATTGATGTCACATCTAGGCCGGCCCAAGGCACAAGAGGCAGAGTTTTCATTAAAGCACATCATCTCTAAGGTTTCTGAAATTATAGGGGTACAGGTAAAGTTTGTTGAAAACTGCGTGGGCCCAGAAGCCGAGGCTGCTGCAAATAGCCTTGAAGCGGGAGAAATCCTCTTGCTTGAAAACCTAAGATACCACAAAGAAGAAACGGCAGGAGATAGGGCTTTCGCCGAAAAGTTGTCAAAACTGGGCGATATTTATGTTAATGACGCCTTTGGTACCGCACATAGAGCCCATGCTTCAACAACCATTGTAGCAGGGTTTTTCCCAGATAAAAAATGCTTCGGTTACCTGCTTGCCAAAGAAATCGAGAGCCTGGACAAGGTTTTGAACAACAATGAAAAGCCGGTACTTGCCATTTTGGGAGGAGCAAAGGTTTCTTCAAAGATCACCGTGATTGAAAACGTGCTCGACAAGGTTGATGACCTGATCATCGGCGGGGGCATGGCCTATACCTTTATAAAAGCACAAGGCGGCAAGGTAGGAAGCTCGATCTGTGAAGATGATAAGCAAGAGCTGGCCCTGGACATTCTTAAAAAAGCTGATGAAAAAGGGGTGAACATCCACCTTCCCGTGGATGTTGTCGCTGCAGACAGCTTCTCTGAATTTGCCAACACCAAGGTGGAGGATATCTATGAAATCCCGGATGGATGGCAAGGTCTTGATGCCGGGCCCAAATCACTTGAAAACTTCAAGGACGTGGTGCTGGGCAGTAAAACCATCCTGTGGAATGGTCCGTTGGGTGTTTTTGAGATGAAACCCTTTGCAAATGGCACCATACAACTGGGCAACTTCATCGATGAGGCAACTCAAAATGGGGCTTTCTCACTCGTAGGGGGTGGAGATAGCGTGGCCGCGGTAAAACAGTTTGGCTTTGATGACAAGGTAAGCTATGTTTCTACCGGTGGTGGAGCCATGCTGGAGATGCTGGAGGGCAAGACCCTTCCAGGTATCGCCGCTATTGAAGACTAAGAAATAAACCTGATATATACAGTAAAAGCCAGTGAACACACTGGCTTTTGTATTCTTAATGCTTTCGCGAAAGCTATATAGACAAGCTCCCCGCGATTTCCTTGAGCGTGATTTCTGAGAGCTTGGCCTGAAACAAGGCATTGTTGTAACGCGCCACGGCATTGATATAATTCAACTGTGCGGTACGGAACTCAATCGTGGGGATGGTCCCAATCTTGAATTTATCAAGGGTTATGCTCAGGTTTTCCTTGGCAATGGCCTCATTGTTCTTCTCCAGTTCTATCAGGCTAATATTGGTCAAATAGGTTTGATAGGCTTGTGCCAATTGTGATTCTATGGCCTTGGATTGTTGCTCAATGACCAGGGATGAGGTTTTAAGCTGGATATTTGCGATTTTCTCATTGCGGTGCTGCAGGAATCCATTAAAGATGTTCAGGCGCGCTGTAAAGCCGTAATTCCATCCCCGGGCAGACGATGTGGTAGTAAACCCAAGACTGGATTGAGAATCGCTAAAATTATAACCCACAGATGCCGCCACCGAAGGGTAGCGGTTTGCCTTGACCTGTTTGAGCTGCAATTCTGCGATACGCTTGTTGATGTACTGTAGTTTTAGGGAGGGATTTTCTTCTTTGGCCTCGGCCTGCAGCATGGGCAAAAAAAGTGCCTGGTCAACATCAAAATCCTCACTCACCATAAAATCTATGTCCGTCTCACGAGCAAGTATCTCATTGAGTTGAACCTTGGTATTGGCAAGTGATTCCTTTTGCCTTAGGTAGGTGGTTTGATCAGTATTGAGGTCTACCTGTGCATTGAGCACCTCCAGTTTTGAGGCCTTGCCTATGGTAAACCTGTTTTGGGCAAGATCAACCCGTTGTTTTGAGATGACCAGTGTACTGTCTAGTGCAGATAATTGTTGCTGCTGTTGTACCAGGTCAAAATAAGTGACCATCACATCACTCATACGGGCAAGGACCGTTTGTTGAAATTCGGCTTCGCCCAGGTTTCTTTGCTCTTTTAGTTGATTATATCGGGCAAACATGCTAAAACCGTCAAAGAGCGTCCAGCCCAGGGTAACTCCATAGTTCAGGCTGTTGTTTTCAGCATTGTCAAGTTCTACGATTTCTCCCGAGGAGCGTGTTTGTGAACTGTTCTGTATACTGTTGTTGCTGGTAAGTACCGCGTCTACCGTGGGGAGCATCCCGGCATTGGCAACGCCTACCCCCATGCTGTCCACCTTAAGGTCATTTTCTTGAATCTTGATTTCATAATTGTTTTGCAGGGCAATGTTCACTGCATCCCTTACGGTTAGCATCTCTTGCGCATTACAAGTGCAAAGGGCAAAAAAAAGGATAAGGATGATGGGGTATAATGTATGCTTACTCATCTATAACAAGTTCAAGGCTATCAAATTCTGGACGGTGCTTTTTCTGCCGGGACCACATTAAATAAATTGCCGGGATAATAAATAGTGTCAGCAAGAGTGAGAACATGGTTCCACCTATGATCACGACGCCCATCCCTATACGGCTAGTGGATGCGGCGCCCAGGGCAACGGCAATGGGCAATGCTCCCAGGGCAATGGTCAAGCTGGTCATCAAGATGGGGCGCAGCCTGGACTCTGCGGCACGCATTATGGCATCAGCTTTTGGTACTCCCTGCTCCCGGAGCTGGTTTGCAAACTCCACGATCAAGATACCGTTCTTGGTCACAAGGCCTATCAACATCACCGTACCTATCTGACTGAAAATATTCCACGTTTGATCAAAAAGCCATAGCGAAAACAATGCACCGGCAACTGCCATGGGCACGGTAAGTATGATTATGAATGGATCTATAAAACTCTCAAACTGTGCGGCAAGTATTAAAAAAATCAGCAACAGCGCAAGGCCAAAGGCAAACGAGGTATTTGAACTGCTTTCCACAAAATCACGTGATTCCCCGCCCAGGGCTGTCGTAAAATCTTCGGTGAGCACGTTGTCCTTGATGCGCTCCATGGCTTCAATACCATCGCTGATGCTGTTTCCTGGTGAAAGCCCAGCTGATACTGTGGCAGACATGAACCTATTGTTATGGTATAATTGAGGTGGGCTGCTCTGCTCTTCTGTAGAAACGAGATTGTCCAGCTGTATGAGCAGGCCGTCCTTGTTCTTCACAAAGATTGAGGTGAGGTCTATGGGCGCATCCCTGTCTTTTTCATCAAATTGCCCAATGACCTGATATTGTTTTCCATTTTTGAGGAAATAGCCAAAACGTTGTCCGCTCAGGGAGAGCTGGAGTGTTTGGGCTACATCCCGCACAGATACACCCAGGCTCTGTGCTTTTTCACGGTCAATGGTGACATATAGCTCTGGTTTGTTGAATTTAAGATCAACATCTGAACCGGAAAAGGTAGGGTCCTGTTCCACCTCTTTCATAAATTCAGGAATTTTCTGCTGGAGCTGTTCAAAATTAGGTGCCTGTATGATGTATTGAATGGGATATCCACCCCGGCGGTTTACTGCAATGGTGGGCGTTTGTGCTACGTGTGTCTTGGCATTTACAAACGAACTCGTCCACTTGGTAAGATCATTTGCGATTTCTTCCTGTGAGCGTATCCTTTCATTGGGCTCATCAAGGATCACCACGGCACGGCCACTGTTTACAGAGGCAGAACCAAAACCGGGAGAGGTGATGATCAAACCTACCTTGGTTTCAGGTACCGAGTCGTTTATCAAATCAGCAATCTCGTTCATGTAACGGTCCATGTAATCATAAGATGAACCTTCGGGAGCCGTGACATTTACCCTTACCACACTACGGTCATCATAGGGCGCGGTCTCTTTTTTCAAGAGGCTATAAAAAAGTACAATGGCACCTATACAGAGCAGGAGGATGGGAAAACTTAGCCATTTGCGCTTCATGAATGAATGTAGTGCACGGCTATAAGACTCATTGAGGCGTACAAAGTATTTTTCGGTAAAATTGTAAAAACGGGAATGCTGTTTCTTGCCGGGGCGCATCAGGTAGGCGTTGAGCATGGGCGTAAGGGTAAGCGATACAAATGCAGAGATAAGCACGGCGGCACCTATGACCACACCAAATTCCCTAAAGAGCCTCCCCACAAAACCTTCAAGAAATATTACCGGGAGAAACACCGCTGCCAGCGTTATGGAAATCGATAGTACGGCAAAGAAAATTTCATTAGACCCCTTGATGGCGGCCTCAATGGGCGACATGCCCTCTTCAACCTTCTTGTATATGTTTTCCGTGACAACGATACCATCATCAACAACAAGCCCCGTAGCAAGAACAATGGCAAGCAGGGTCAGTACATTAATTGAGAAGCCAAAGGCCCACATGATAAAAAATGTGGCTATGAGCGAAACCGGGATATCAATGAGCGGGCGCAATGCCATGGACCAGTTCCTGAAAAAGAGGTAGATGACCAGGATTACGAGGATTACGGAAATCACCAGGGTTTCGGCAACTTCTTCAATCGCCTTTTTCACAAAGGCCGTATCGTCTTTTGCAATGTTTAGTTTAAAATCTTCGGGGAGGTCCTTTTGAAGTTGGTCATACTGCTTGTAGAATGCATCAGCGATTTCCAGGTAGTTTGTACCCGGCTGGGGGATGATGGCAACGGCAACCATCTGCCGGCCAAAGTTGCTCAGCTTGGTCTCCATGTTTTCAGCTTCAAGCGAGGCCTTGCCTATATCGCTCATGCGAATGATCTTCTCACCATCAGCCTTGATGATGATGTTGTTGAACTCCTCTTCGCTAGAGAGGTTCCCAATGGTCTTTACGGTAAGCTCAGTATTGGCGCCGGTAAGCTTTCCAGAGGGCAGTTCAACGTTTTGTGCGTTGAGCGCGGTGCGCACATCGGCAACGGTCAGCCCATAAGAAGCCAGTTTAACAGGGTCAATCCACAAGCGCATGGCATAGCGGCGCTGCCCCCATATCTGTACCCCGCTCACCCCGGGTATTGTCTGGATTCGTTCAGCGATTACATTCTCGGCATAGTCAGAAAGTTCAAGGATGTTCTTGTTTGAACTTTCGATTGTCATCGAAATGATGGATTGCGAGTCAGCATCAGCCTTTGAGACCACTGGAGGCGCATCAATATCCTGTGGCAAGCTGCGCACTGCCTGGGACACCTTGTCCCTGACGTCATTGGCGGCCTCTTCAAGGTTCTTGTCAAGGTTGAACTCAATGTTTATACTGCTGGAGCCCTGGCTGCTGGAAGAAGTGATGTTCCTAATGCCATCTATCCCGTTGATTGCTTTTTCAAGAGGTTCCGTTATTTGGGATTCAATGATATCTGAATTTGCCCCAGAATAGTTTGTCCTTACCGAAACCTGTGCGGGGTCGATGGAGGGAAATTCCCTGACGCCCAGGAAGGAGTACCCCAATATTCCAAAAAGCACCAAGAGTAAATTCAGTACAATGGTAAGTACCGGGCGTTTTATACTTGTTGTTGAAAGGCTCATCTACTGCGCGTTGATTAATTTCATCTTGACCGGCAATCCATCTTTTAGCGTCATTACGCCTGACGTCAATATGGTATCATTTGGCTTTAAGCCAGAAACCACCCTTACCGATGTGTTTGTGCGGGTCCCGGTTTTTACCTCGACCTCCTTTGCCACGCCGCCTTTAAGCACATAGATCATCTTGCCGTTCTGGATGGGGATGAGCGATTCTGCCGGGACAAGGAGTGCATCGTTAACGGGCGCCAGTGGTAGGGTGACATTGGCATATGTTCCTGGTATCAATGTTCCGTCACTGTTGTCTGCAACGGCCCTTAGCTTTAATGTTCTTGTCACCACCTCGATTTCTGGTTCAATGGCATATATCGTGGCGGCGTATGTTTTATCTGAACTTGATGTGGTAAAGTTCAACGTATCGTTTAATTGAATCTGGGATGCATATTTTTCGGGGATGTTGAAGGTTATCTTCAATTTATCGGTATTCACGAGTTTTGCAATGAGCGTTGCAGGGGTTACATACGTGCCCTGCGAAATGTTGCGCAAGCCTATGGTTCCTGAAAATGGTGCGCGCACGGTCGCTTTTGCAAGTTGCGCGTCAATAAGCTGGGCCTCAGCCTGGGCAGATTGATAATCAGCTTCTGCGATATCATATTCCTCCTGGCTTATGGCCTGTTTTTCCAGAAGTAGCTTTGCCCTTCGCTGGTTTTCAGAGGCAAGGCGCTCTGCGGTCTTGGCCTTGGCCAGCTGCGCCCTCATCTCCAGGTCATTGACCCTAAAGAGTACCTGGCCCTTTGCAACGTTTCTACCCTCATTAAAATTGATGCTTTCAACAACTCCGGAAACTTCACTGTGCAGCTCGAGTTGCTCATTGGCCTCCAGCGAACCCGAAAGGGAAAGGTCTTCGGCAAAAGCCTGGGGCCTGAGCACCATGCCCTCGATAACGGTAGCTGTTGCCGCCCGGGGTTGTCCACCGGCCTTGGGGCCTTCGCTATTCTCTACGATTCTATAGATTACAAGGGCAGAAACACCTAGCCCTATTAATATATAAATAAAATACTTAGTCATTGTATTGTTGATTCTGGCTGGAAAATGCGTGATTAGGCGCAAACTAATTTAATATAGACAAAGGTTTTTTATAAAGGTTTAACGATTTATTTCAAAAAAACTACGAAAACGATATATTTTTTTGTTTATTCTAACAATCTGGAGGTTATCGGTGAGGTTTTGGCAATAAAACTTAAAGAGCTGTTTTGAGGGGTTTGCGTGGGTTTTTAATTTGGCTTTCGCCAAAAATACTCAGGCCGGGCTGTAGGGCAATCTCGCATTTCATCCCGTTTTGTGGGGTGAACACTTGTATCTAATAACGGTTTTTACACACATGAAACCAGATAATCCCATACATTTCGTTTTTAATTTATTAATTTGTGAAGTCACAAAAAGAATATCATCGTTTTTGTGCAACTTTGCCTAACGGATTTTTTTAATCATCAGGCGGGGCGAAACTAATCGCTGCCAGCCTTCAAAATATAGGACTTCATGGCGTGTGGAAGCTGTGGTACCATGGTAAATGGTCAACCACGAGGATGTAAGAATAATGGAACCTGCGGCACGGATGGCTGCAACAAGTTAACGGTCTTTGACTGGTTGTCAAACATGAGTTTGCCAGACGGTCAAGAACCTTTTGATTTTGTTGAGGTACGTTTTAAAAACGGGCGCAAGCACTATTACAAGAATGTTGACGGCCTGCAGATCAACATGGGCGATGTGCTCGCGGTACAGGCACAGTCCGGTCATGACATAGGCATCGTATCACTTGCCGGTGAACTGGTAAGGATACAGATGAAGCAAAAGAAAGTCCCATATGATACTGATGATTTTTTAAAGATTTACCGCAAGGCAACCCAGCGGGATATCGACATCTGGAAAGGTGTCAAGGAGCGTGAGGAGCCCATGAAAGTACGTTCCCGTCAAATAGCCATACGGCTCAACCTGGCCATGAAGATTTCAGATATAGAATTTCAGGGTGATGGTAGTAAGGCAACCTTTTATTACACCGCTGAGGACAGGGTGGATTTTAGGCAGTTGATCAAGGAGTTTGCACATGAATTCCGCACAAGGATCGAAATGCGCCAGATAGGCTTTCGCCAAGAGGCAGCCCGCCTGGGCGGTATAGGTTCATGCGGTAGGGAACTTTGCTGCTCCACCTGGCTTACTGATTTTAGGTCAGTGACCACAAGCGCCGCAAGGTATCAACAACTCTCCCTAAACCCACAAAAGCTCGCCGGGCAATGTGGCAAGCTTAAATGTTGCCTTAACTATGAACTGGATGCCTACCTGGATGCCCTGAAGGATTTTCCCAAGACAGAAATAAAGCTCAAGACTGAAAAGGGCACGGCAGTCTGTCAAAAAATCGACATCTTCCAGGGCTTCCTGTGGTATGCCTATGAAGGGGAGTGGATGAACTGGCACAAGTTGACCACCTCACAGGCTAACGAGGTCATAGAGGCAAACAAAAAAAACCAGCCCGTTGCAAGCCTGGAAGAATATGCAGCTGAGCATATCGATGATACTAAAACTGATTTTGGCAACGTTGTGGGTCAAGATAGTTTGACACGATTTGATACCCCTAAGGGAAAAAGGAAGAGCAGAAAGGGAAAAGGCGGTAAAAAAAACAGGAATTACCGAAAAAAACCATCAAATAAAAATGCGTAGGATACTTGCGGTTTTTGCCCTGATGGCCATAATGGTTTCCTGTGATAATGATTTCGTTTTTCATGAATATAAGGAAGTCCCTGGTAAATGGAACAAGGATAGCACGATTGTATTTAAGGTCAACCCGCCAGATACCATCAATCCATACAATCTGTTCATCACCCTCCGCAATGACCATGAATATGCATTTAACAACCTGTTTTTAATCACCAGTATGCAGTTTCCACACGGGCGTACCATAACCGATACACTTGAATATGCCATGGCAAACCCTGATGGCAGTTTCCTGGGGGAAGGTTCTGGAGATATAAAAGAAAATAAACTGTGGTATAAACAAGACGTGGTCTTTGATGAAAATGGCACTTATGTGTTCAAGGTGCGCCATGCCATGCGCGTCAATGGTGACATCGACCCCCTGCAAGAACTAGGGGGGATTAGGGATGTAGGTCTTAGAATTGAAAAAATCAAACAAGAGTAATGGCCCAGCAGAAAAAAGCAACAAAAAAGAAGCAGCCCCAGGGCAACGGTAAGTATATCAAAATATTCTGGATAATTTTTGGCAGCGGTATCCTCGCTGCTTTTTTAGTATTCCTGCTCGCGGGTTGGGGGGTTTTTGGTAAGCTGCCCACGTTTGAGGAGCTTGAAAATCCAGAAAACAATCTAGCTACAGAAATCCTTTCTTCTGATGGAAAAACCCTGGGCAAGTTTTTCAACGAAAACAGGACCCCGGTAAAATATGAAGATCTACCACAAAACCTGGTTGATGCCGTTGTCGCTACCGAAGACAGAAGGTTTTATGACCATGCGGGCATTGATGGCCGGGGCACGGCAAGGGCTTTTGCCTACCTGGGCTCAAAAGGGGGCGCCAGTACCATCACGCAACAATTGGCTAAGCTTTTGTTTTCTGAAGCGCCGAGCAGCACCGTAGAGCGGTTGATTCAAAAGGTAAAGGAGTGGATTATTGCGACCCGTCTCGAGAGGCAGTACACAAAGGAAGAGATTATCACCATGTACCTCAACAAGCAGGATTTTCTCTACAATGCCGTGGGGATAAGGTCTGCATCAAAAATCTATTTTGGCAAGGAGCCAAAGGAACTTAAACCCGAGGAATCTGCCGTCATTGCGGCCATGCTCAAGAACCCCAGCCTTTACAATCCACAGCGGGAATCTACCAAGGATATCGCCTTCAGGAGGAGAAACACCGTGCTGGCGCTGATGGAAGAAACCGGTAAGATAAGCCAAGTGCAGAAAGATAGCCTCCAGGCGTTGCCCATGGAGATAGAATTTTCGCCGGAAGGCCATGCAGACGGTATTGCAACCTATTTCAGGGAGTACCTCAGGGCATTCATGAAAGACTGGATCAAGGAAAACCCCAAAGGCATGGATGCTGATGGCAACCCCGAGTATTACAACATGTACCGTGATGGCCTGGTAATAACCACGACCATTGACTCTAGGATGCAAAAACATGCAGAAGAGGCGGTGACCGAGCATATGTCAAACCTGCAAAGGGAGTTTGATAAGCAGAACAAGAACAACAAGACGGCACCTTTTAGAGACATTACGCAAGAAGAAACAGAGAGCATCATTCAAAGCGCCATGCGAAACAGTGACCGCTGGCGCAAGATGAAGGCAAAGGACATTTCTGAAGCTGACATCAAGAAGTCGTTCAAGATAGAGACAGATATGCGTGTCTTTACATGGCAAGGAGAGCGGGATACCATCATGACACCCAGGGATTCCATCTTGTATTATAAGCGTTTTCTTCAAACCGGGCTTTTGAGCATGGACCCACATACCGGTGAGGTCAAGGCCTGGGTGGGCGGTAATGATTATAAGCATTTTCAATATGACCATGTGAAGCAGGGCAAGAGGCAGGTGGGATCGACCTTTAAACCCTTTTTATATGCCACCGCAATAGACCAACTTCATCTTTCTCCCTGTGATACCGTGCCCAATGTACTGCACTGCATCCCCGCGGGAGAGATGGGCAATACTAAAGACTGGTGCCCCGAGAACAGTAGTGGGGAAATGGGTGGTATGGTAACTTTAAAGACTGCCCTTGCAGAATCCATCAACACCGTATCAGCAAGGCTCATGCACCGTGTGGGCCCGCGACCAGTCATAGAACTACTGGATAAACTGGGTGTAGATACACAAAACATCCCCGCCGTGCCCGCAATAGCACTGGGAGCGGTAGATTTAAGCCTATTTGAGATGGTCTCCGCATATTCGGCATTTGCAAATCAAGGGGTGCATGTCTCCCCACAAATCGTCACCACCATAGTTGACAAGAATGGCACGATCCTGTATCAAAGTGTTCCAGAAACACGGGATGTCATCAGTGCAGAGTCTGCCTACGTTACACTCAACCTCATGGAGGGTGTTACACAATATGGCTCAGGGGCACGTTTACGGTCAGGGGCAAGCAACCGTTATGATTATAAAAATGTGGTTACCGGCTATCCTTATGGTTTTACCAACCCCATTGCGGGTAAAACGGGTACGACCCAAAATCAAAGTGATGGGTGGTTCATGGGTATTGTTCCCAACCTGGTTACTGGCGTATGGGTGGGCGGAGACAACAGGTCAATACACTTTCCTGGCATACGATATGGCCAGGGCGCAACCATGGCCCTGCCCACATGGGCACTCTATATGAGAAAATGCTATGCAGATGATGAACTGGAGGTCTCCAAGGAAGCCTTTAAAAAGCCTGATAACCTAAGCATACGTATAGACTGTTCCTTGCCCCCAGAGAATGCTAATACAAATCAAGAACTTCCGGACGAACTGGATTTTTAGGGCACCTTGCCACGTTTGGCAACCGCGCTTTACGATACAATAAATGCCCCCGCCACAACGGGGGCATTTGATTTTCTCTTCAATCGCTGGCGCGGCCCGTGCCTTGATTACTATAATTCTCTTAAATGCATTGCCGTCACATTCGATTTTTCGTAATTTTCAAAGAATAAATTTGAGATTATGATAAACAAGACCGTTGCAACGGTACAAGAAGCCTTAAAAGGTGTTGAAGACAACATGACCATGATGCTGGGCGGTTTTGGTCTTTGTGGCATCCCAGAAAATGCAATAAACAAACTTGTAGATCTCAATGTAAAAGGACTTACCTGTATCTCAAATAATGCAGGTGTGGATGACTTTGGCCTAGGCCTCTTACTTAAAAAGCATCAGGTTAAGAAAATGATATCTAGCTATGTGGGGGAAAATGCAGAGTTTGAACGGCAAATGCTGAGTGGTGAACTTGATGTTGAATTATTGCCGCAGGGCACGCTCGCAGAACGTTGCAGGGCCGCCCAGGCAGGCATACCCGCCTTTTACACACCGGCAGGCTACGGTACAGAAGTTGCCATGGGCAAGGAGACCCGTGAGTTCAACGGCAAGATGTATGTGCTTGAGGAAGCCTTTAAGGCAGATTTTTCATTTGTGAAGGCATGGAAGGGAGATGAAGCGGGCAATCTGGTCTTTAAGGGCACGGCACGCAATTTTAACCCCGTTATGTGCGGTGCCGCAAAAATCACCGTGGTCGAGGTTGAAGAACTTTTGCCGGCAGGCAAATTAAACCCTAACGAGATTCATATACCCGGCATCTTTGTGCAACGCATCTTCAAGGGCGAGAAATTTGAAAAAAGAATAGAACAAAGGACTGTAAGACAAAAAATATAAATCCGACAGAATTACTAGGATTAACCAAAAAAATTTAAACAATGGCACATTTAAGATTAGGTGATAAAGCACCAAACTTTACCGCAGAGACCTCACAAGGAAATATTGACTTTTATGACTTTCTGGGAGAAAGCTGGGGGATATTGTTTTCACACCCTGCAGATTATACACCGGTCTGCACAACTGAGCTGGGAACGGTAGCAAACTATTATCCTGAATTTGAGAAGAGAAATGTAAAACCCATCGCATTGAGCGTAGATGGCCTGGTATCTCACAAAGAGTGGATCAAGGATATAAACGAGACGCAAAACACCCAGGTAAATTACCCCATCATTGCAGATGAGGACCACAAGGTTGCCGAGCTGTATGACATGATTCACCCCAATGCAAGTTCAAAGAACACCGTAAGGTCTGTTTTTATCATAGACCCTAATAAAGAAATCAAGCTAACGCTTACCTACCCGCCCTCAACAGGGAGGAACTTTGATGAGATTCTCAGGGTTATCGATTCATTACAATTGACCGCATACCATAAAGTGGCCACACCGGCAAACTGGAAAGACGGTGATGATTGTGTAGTCTCCCCATCCATTAAGACTGAAGATATCCCAGATCATTTTCCAAAGGGATATACAGAGATCAAACCTTATCTAAGGATGACACCACAACCTAACAAATAAAAATGCTTGACAAAAACGGAATAGCAAGGCGCATTGCCCGAGAGGTAAAAGATGGATATTATGTAAACCTGGGCATAGGCATCCCCACACTGGTGGCAAACTATGTGCGCGATGATATTGAAGTAGAATTTCAAAGTGAGAACGGGGTTCTGGGTATGGGCCCCTTCCCCTTTGAGGGTGAAGAAGACGCAGATATTATCAATGCGGGCAAACAGACCATCACGACGCTTAGGGGCGCATCTTTCTTTGACTCGGCATTGAGCTTTTCCATGATACGTGGCCAGCATGTAGACCTTACTATTCTAGGCGCTATGGAAGTTGCTGAAAATGGGGATATCGCAAACTGGAAGATCCCGGGCAAGATGGTCAAGGGCATGGGCGGTGCGATGGACCTTGTTTCAAGCGCAGAAAATATTATTGTGGCCATGATGCATACCAATAGGGCAGGAGAGTCAAAACTGCTCAAACAATGCTCACTACCGCTTACAGGTGTGGGTTGCGTCAAGAAAATCGTCACAAACCTGGCCGTGATTGAAGTCACCCCCGCCGGTTTTAAACTTCTGGAAAGGGCTCCGGGCACTACAATTGACGAAATCATCAAGGCTACCCAGGGCAATCTTATCGTAGAAGGAAATATCCCAGAAATGGTTTTGGCTTAAAGCCAAACAAAAACAAGCCCAACACATCTCAAAACACGACCAAAGGCATTGAAAAACTGTTTTACAAGATGAAAATTTGACTATTTTCGATGAAATACACTAAATTTTAACATTTGTGAGTGTTTCTGTTTTGGAATAGAGAAGAATTATACTATCTTAGCAGTCCCCAAAGCAGAATTATTTTTTGATAACATGCTCGAAGTGAGGTCTCGGGCATCACATTTTCAAAATGTTTAAGAGTGTTTTGATGTTATGATTTGTTGAAACAGCGGACAAACCATCCGCTGTTTTTTTACCCCAAATCCTATTGAATTAACATAAAATTTGTATAAATTTAAGGTTTCTTTAATACCTAAACCCTAACCAGACCCAGGATGGAAAATACAATTACTCAACCACAATCAGCAATTTCTAGAAGTTGGTCAAACTTTAAAAATGGCGTTAGAGTCTGTGCTCATTTCTTCTATGTTGCAAAGAAGGTGTTTTTATTTATGTTCTAGATTCCCTTGGGTATTGCATCTATCAGTTCCCGTGTGTATTGCTGCGTGGGGTTTGAATAGATTATATCAGGGTCACCCGCTTCTACGATTTTTCCTTCACGCATGACCAGTAAGCGGTCTGCCATGAATTTTACCACTGCAAGGTCGTGCGAAATAAAAAGATAGGTAAAACCTAGTTCTTCCTTAAGGTCATTAAGCAGGTTCAATACCTGTGCCTGTACAGAAATATCCAGTGCAGAGACTGACTCATCACAAACAATAAAACGGGGTTTCAGTGCAATGGTACGTGCAATGCCCACACGCTGTCTTTGCCCACCGCTAAACTCGTGCGGGTAGCGGCTGTAATGTTCAGCAGAGAGGCCTACCTGTTGCAGGATATGGATTGCTTCTTTTTTGCGCTCGTTATAATTTTCATAAAGTCCATGCACCTGCATGACCTCAACAATTGCCCGGCCCACGGTAATCCTGGGATTTAAAGAAGAGTAGGGGTCTTGAAAGATAATCTGTATATCGCGGCGCAGTTTTTTAAGATTGGCCGGTTTTATATGTGTTATGTCTTCACCTTTATAAAAGATTTGCCCCTGGGTGGCCTTATCGAGCTGTAAGATTACATTGCCCAGGGTTGATTTGCCACATCCTGACTCTCCTACCAGACCGAGGGTTTCCCCGGGATAAATTTTAAAATTCACCTGGTTGACCGCCTTGGTTTCACTGGGTTTTCTCAAGAAACCAGCATTTGAAAAGTAGGTTTTATCCACGTTTTTTATTTCGAGCAAGGGTTGCTGGTCGTAGATTTTTTCATGTTTTGCTGTTCTGGCTTTCGCCGAAATATCCTCTGCCCGCGGCCTATGGCCCAAAAAATCTGAAACCGTGGGCAAGCGAAGGGGGCGGGTATTTTCTGGAGGGCGGGCATGGACCAGCGCCTTGGTATAATCGTGTTGCGGGTCTTTAAAAATAGTTTGTGCCGTACCCTGCTCGACAATGTTGCCCTGATACATGACCAGCACCCTGTTTGCAAATTCACTTACCAGGGCAAGGTCATGTGAGATAAAAATCACGCTCATCCCGTTTTTTTGCTGCAGCTCCTTGAGCAAGAGTATGATTTCCTTTTGCACGGTGACATCCAGTGCTGTTGTGGGTTCATCTGCAATAAGTATTTTAGGTTCACAGGCAATGGCCATGGCAATCATGACACGCTGCTTTTGACCACCGCTTATCTCATGTGGAAAAGATGAATAGATGGCTTCTGGCCGGGGCAATTTAACTTTGTCAAAAAGGTTGATGACCTCTTCCCTGGCCCGTGACCTTGAAAGGTTTTTATGTTGTAAGAGGATTTCCTGAACCTGCTTTCCACATTTCATGGAAGGATTGAGCGAGCTCATGGGCTCCTGAAAGATCATGGAGATATCGTTTCCGCGTAAGCGTTGTAGTTCTTTTTCATTTTTTTGAAGGATATCGCTATCCTCAAAAATAATTTTACCCGAGGTAATGGATGCCAGTTTTTGCTGCAATAGGCCCAATATGGCAAGGTTGCTCACTGATTTTCCAGAACCTGACTCGCCCACGATGCCCAGGATTTCATCCTCATAGAGCTCAAAACTGATTTTATGAATCACCTCTGTAAGGTGGCCTTCATGCTTAAAGGCTATTGCCAGGTCATTAACCTTTAGTATTGCGTCTCTCTCCATGAGGGTAAATTACAAAAGAATATTGGTAGCGCATTTTTCTTTGAAGTAAGAAATAAACTACACTTAAAAAGCCAAAATGTTGATAACTTCTTTTGATTAAACGATTTATTAATTAGCGGTTTTTAACTTAAAATCACAATTTGCAGAAGATACATTAATCCTAAATCAATTTAACTCATTAAAATTCAACTTTTATGCAGAAAAATTACAAAAGGCTTTTTCTTGCGTTGGCATTGGGAGCAGGCATCTTGTCGGCAAATGCACAAGATAAACCCTCCCTTAAACCCCAAGAAGAAAAGAAAAACAGTTCTGTAGGTATCATTAAGCTTGATCAGGAGCGTTCAAAAAGCATGAATAGTGCCGCTGCAATCTTTAAGAAAGAGCTTCAACTCAATGATGAGAATACGTTTGACCCCATAGATGCTAAGGCAGATAAATTGGGCTTTACTCACCAAGTGTTTCAACAGACCTATAAAAACGTTCCTGTTGAGTTTGCTAAACCCACCATGCACCTCAAGAATGGAACACCTATCTCAATCAGTGGTGAATTTTATAAGGTTGAAAACCTGGATGTAAATCCCAAAATAAACAAGGCACAAGCCTTTCAAATGGCAATTGCTCACATAGGGGCCTCAAAATACATGTGGGAATCACCAGGCGCATCAAAAGAGATAGATTACAAGAAGCCCGAGGGTGAACTTGTTGTTCTTCCGGTTTACGATAGGGAAGAAGAAGTAGAGCTTAAACTTGCCTACAAATATGACATTTTTGCAACAAAGCCCTTGAGTAGGGGTGAGCTGTACATGGATGCAAATACCGGCAAGCCCCTTTTCTATAATAGCATCATCAAGCATGCTACCGAGTTTGGCCACGTGGGTGCGCCCAAAGTAACCGCGAGGACCAAGGCTGAACTTGATGAAGCCTGGAAAAATTCTGCGGAAGCGATATTTGTGACGGGAACGGCTCAGACGAGGTACAGTGGCACACAATCCATTGAGACTACCTTGAGCGGTGGAAACTATACACTTAATGATGTTAGTAGAAAAGTCTATACCCGTGATGCAAAAAATCAGGCCCCTGGTTCAACGTATCCATATATCAACAATTATGATGAATTTACTGATAATGACAATAACTGGACAACTGCAGAGCATAGTGCCAACAAGGATAACGCAGCCCTTGATGCACACTGGGGAGCAATGAAAACATATGATTACTGGATTCAAAAGCATAATAGGGATAGTTATGATGGTAATGGTGCACAGATACGCAGTTACGTTCATGTAGATGTGAATTATGACAATGCCTTCTGGAATGGTTCGGTAATGTCTTATGGAGACGGTACCAGCAATGGCCAGGAAGGTAACGGCAGCTTTGATGCCCTTACATCCATTGATGTTGCCGCCCATGAAATAGGCCATGCGGTATGCTCATATACTGCAGACTTGGCATATCAAAGAGAATCCGGCGGCCTCAATGAAGGATTTTCTGATATATGGGGAGCCGCCGTGGAGCACTTTGCAAAGGGCAATGGTACAGAATTTCCCGATCCTGAGGTGTGGTTGATAGGAGATGAAATAGACAGGAGAAGCGGCTCAGCCGCCCTGCGGTCTATGAGCGACCCTAAATCACAAGGTCAGCCTGATACCTATGGAGGAACCTATTGGCAAAATCCCAATTGTGGAAGTCCTACGCGATTTAATGATTACTGCGGTGTGCATACCAATTCTGGAGTGTTGAACCACTGGTTTTATCTTGCTGTAATGGGCGGCTCTGGCTCTAATGATGTAGGTGACAATTATACCGTTACCGGAATAGGGATAACCAAGGCCGCAAATATTTCTTATAGGATGGAATCTCAATATTTGTCTTCAAATTCAACGTATGCCAATGCACGTAGTGCCGCAATACAGTCTGCCATTGATTTATATGGCGCTGGTAGCCAGGAGGAAGAGACCGTGACCAACGCCTGGTATGCCGTTAATGTGGGCAATGCCTATAGTGGTGGTGGCACGGGTGGCACAGATTATTGCTCTTCACAAAGTAATAATGTTAATGATGAATATATCAGCAGGGTACAACTGGGTAGCCTTGATAACACATCGGGAGCACAGTTCTATTCAGATTTCACAAATGTATCCGTTGATTTGGCCAAGGGTTCCTCAAACACCGTCACCATCACACCCACCTGGACGGGAACAGTATATTCTGAAGGATATGC
>CEQG01151576.1_pt1 | contig 46647 bp, 45 predicted proteins | sample 350301 | NCBI WGS metagenome assembly CEQG01 (sample SAMEA2621242, study PRJEB7988) | marine metagenome | isolation source: saline water (ENVO:00002010), including | reverse complement strand
CAAAGGTTCCGGTAAACATACCACGTCCAAAAGTAGCCGCCAAAATGGTATTATCGGCACTTCGAAAATCGAAGGAAAGCACCTTTACGTCACTCATTCCGTTTTGGGATTGCGTCCAGTTAGGACTAGCATCGCTCCAATTGGAGGTTTGCCACACCCTAGTTCGGTTCCTACGATAACTTCATCTGGACTTAGCGGATTTTGCAAAATACATTTAACTGGCATATCGGGTAAATCCCCTTCCTTACTCACCCAGTTAGAACCTCCATCTGCCGTATACCAAACACTGTTTACACCGTAATTATGGAATGTAACCATGATATCATTTTCAGAAGCACCATAACGAATATCCGAAACTGCACCAATCGCACCCGGCATGGAAATATCGGTCCAAGTAGGTGTGGCATTAGCGTTATTCAACCGAATAATTTTTCCTAAGGCAGTTCCTACCAGTACTCTATTATTAGTATAAGGAGAGGCCACAAAAGCTGTGGGGATTGCATCCAACATTGCATTGGTTAAGGTAGTCCTAGTAGCAGAACCTGTAATATTATTATACCTATAGATTCTATAATTGGTACCATTGGTACCATTGGCGTATAGCAAATTGCTATTACTATCTAAACCACACTGATTTACAAAATCCCCATCCGTTCCATTATTCGCAATAGTACTTTGCTGTGCTCCAGAGGTGTAACTTAATCGGTAATAAGAGTTGTATACGTAAGAAGAAATCATGTACTGGTTATCCTGATCGATAAATACCCAGCAACCATCCCCTCCGGTGACTTCCGAAGAAGAGCCTATTCCTGCAGGTGCGTTATTGATAAGCTGCGATCCATTATCCTGAGCTCCCGCCAACAACTTATCGGTAGAAGTCTGCTGATTTATCGCCCCTTTATAGAACTGCGTAACGTTATAGCCATTGTTTCTTGCAAAAGTGTTAGTCCCTCCGTTATTGGTGTAGTACACCCCTCCATCGTTACTGAAAACAATTCGGTTGGAGTTTGCGAAGGCTATTCCATGTTGATCGGCATGTACTTCCTGATACCCAAAACCACCGTACCAATGGGTAAATTGTGACCAGCTACTTCCAGAGTTTGTGGATTTAAACAAATCGATCCCTCCCACATAGACTACCGCATCGTTATTTGGATCTACGCCAATCATTAAGTCATAAAAACTTTGACCACGAGTGAAATCGGCTGCAGGTATTCCTGTATCAGCATCATTGGGGTATGCTCTTAGTGAAGGAGCTGTTGCAAAAGCATTTGTGGTTCTATAAATTTTGGCTGGATTTGCGGTGTTCACCCTATCTTCAGCCAAAACATAAATTGTGTTAGCGGTTTGCCCAGAACAAGCTAGTTCTACACGACCATTGGTTCCAAGATCCCGAACATTGGTCCAACCAGTTCCATCATTTCTGAAAATCCGTCCACCGCCTTCACCGGTGAAGTAACTATACTTTGTTCCCATCCAAAGGTTCCCAGCAGCATCCACATCGAAGTCGTTGGGCGCAAAATAGTTTCCAGGAGAACTTTCGTATAGACTTCCCGTTAAACGGGAAAAATTGGTCCCATCGGTACTATGGTAAAGCCCTATGGTATTAGATCCCAACCAATTCCACCCTGCACCAGCAGAACCAGACGAAACCTCTTCAGTGTAAGCCATAGCATCTACCCCAAAGAAAATTTCCGTTTGATTGGTATTTGGGTTTTCCCAGGCAATGATATCTTGCACATAGGTAATTTTATCTGCAATTGAAGTTCCGCCACTGTAGATTAAACTCCAATTAACACCCCCATCGGTTGATTTGTATACTCCATTTCCATTTACAGCACCCCATGTATAGACTTCACCAGTACCGATGTACATGGTATTGGGATCATTAGGATCTACCGTCATACACATAACTGCCATGTTTCCAGGGACACCGCTTACCTGCTGCCATACACTCCCAGCACTAGTGATGTCGTTATTCACCCAGAGTCCGCCGCTTACCCCACCAGCAAACACTTTGGTCGTACTTCCAGGAGCAAACATTAAGGTATGGGTTCTACCTCCCACATTGTTAGGGCCCCGCTCTGTCCATGAATTTGTAGCACTTCCAGGGGGGTTCTCATTTGTGGGTTTTCAGCGATTAATTGCTGAAGCTGATGTACCCGCTCGGGTGCGGGTCTTAACAAAGCTGGATCACTTGTATACAACCATTCTTGTTCGTACCATTTGTTAGGTGGCAAACCAATGGCCTGTCTTTCTTTTTTAGACATTTTCATGGTTTTCCTAAAAGGATGGTTCTCTAAGAAGTCCTTATAGTTTTGAGCCGAAATGCTTACAATTTCTTTCTCCGTATTCTGGTTTTCTTCATTCCTACAGGAATAAAAAGAAGTCCCGATTAAAAGCGCAGATACAACCATAAGCAAGTACCTGAGCGTAGATTTAGATTTCATCATTGGGTGAATTCGTTAAAGTTTTCCCAAAAATATACTTTTACAGATTAAAAGCTATTTTTTTTCGACGAAATACAAATAAAAGGGAAGTTTTCTTACAAAAAACTAAAAAACCAGCTCGATCGAGCTGGTTTTTAACTATTTAGGATGTACAATTAACCTCCAAAATCGTCAAATCGTATATTTTCATCTGGGATACCAAAATCCTCTCCCATTTTCTGAACCGCCTTATTCATTAAAGGAGGTCCACAGAAATATAGTTCAATATCTTCTGGCGTTTCGTGATGATTTAGGTAATTATCAATCACTACTTGATGGATAAAGCCAACGAATCCGTCGCCTTCATCATTAATATCCTTTTTCACTTTCCAGTTATCTTCCTCTAGGGGTTCTGAAAGTGCCAAATAAAACTTGAAGTTGGGGAAACTTCTTTCCAGTTCACGGAAATGTTCTATGTAAAACAATTCCCGCTTGCTACGCCCTCCATACCAATAGGTAACGGTTCTACCAGTTTGCAATGTTTTAAATAAATGGTATAAGTGTGATCGCATAGGAGCCATTCCCGCACCTCCACCTACGTAGAGCATTTCGGCTTCCGATTCGTTGATAAAGAACTCTCCATAAGGACCCGATATCGTTACCTTATCCCCTGGTTTTTGTGCAAAAATATAAGAAGAAGCTATTCCAGGGTTCACTTCCATCCATTGGTTTTTATCGCGATCCCATGGTGGGGTCGCAATACGTACGTTTAACATAATTTCCCGACCTTCGGCTGGATACGACGCCATAGAATAAGCTCTTTCCACCACTTCAGAATTTTTCATCACTAAGGGCCATAGATTGAATTTGTCCCATTCATCTTGAAACTTATCGGGCTTGTCATGTTCTTCAGGGTGTGCCGTAATATCAATATCTTTATATTTAATTTCACACGGAGGGATTTCAATTTGAATATATCCTCCTGCTTTGTAATTCATATCCTCAGGAATTTCCACAACGAATTCCTTGATAAAAGAAGCAACGTTATAATTACGGACTACCGTAGCTTCCCATTTTTTAATTCCGAAGACTTCTTCAGGAATCTGGATTTTCATGTCCTGTTTCACTTTCACTTGGCAAGCCAAACGAGCCCCATGTTGTAATTCCTTACGTGTAAAGTGCGGAGTTTCGGTAGGTAGGGCCTCTCCACCACCTTCCAAGACATGGCATTCACACTGAATACAAGTTCCACCACCACCACAAGCAGAGGGAAGAAATACTTTTTTAGACCCTAAGGTGGAAAGTAAAGTTCCTCCAGAAGGCACTTCAATTTCTTTTTCATCATTGATGGTAATTTTTACCGGTCCTGAAGGGGAAAGTTTTTCCTTAGTAACAATTAAAAGGGTTACCAATAAAAGAACCAATACCAAAAAGGCAACTACCGTTGCTAAGACAACTCCTATCGTACTAGCTAAAATCATGTTATTGTTCGATTATTTCAGATGCTTCAGTTACCGCATTTTCAGCAACTTCCACATTTGTATTAGTATTATCTTCTTCTGAATTTATAACAGTTTCTGTTTTTTCTTTATCGGAAGCATCCTCTCCTCCCGTAAGCATTCCGCCAAAACTCATAAAACCAATCGCCATAAGTCCGGTAATAATAAACGTGATTCCTAGGCCTCTTAAAGGAGCCGGCACATTGGAATAACGGATTTTTTCACGAATGGCAGCAATGGCCAAAATAGCCAAGAACCATCCAATTCCAGAGCTAAACCCATAGTTTAAAGCCAAACCTACCGTTTCAATTTCTCTAGACTGCATAAATAGGGAGCCTCCTAAAATAGCACAGTTTACTGCGATTAAGGGAAGGAAAATCCCTAAGGAATTGTACAAGGAAGGAGAAAACTTTTCCACGACAATTTCAACCAACTGTACCATGGTAGCAATGGTTGCTATAAATAGAATAAACGAAAGGAAACTTAAATCGTAATCGGCATACTCTGCTCCTAACCAAGTTAATGCACCCGGTTGAAGGATGTATTGATCCAACCACCAGTTAATTGGTACGGTTACGGTTAATACGAATATAACCGCAGCTCCCAATCCAACGGCTGTACTCACCTTTTTGGAAACCGCCAAATAGGAGCACATTCCCAAGAAAGTTGCAAACACCATGTTGTCTACAAATATGGACTTGAAAAATAATTCGATGTGTTCTAACATATCAATGCTTTTATAAAGTGCTAAGCAAGCTTAGTGACTAATTTTAATTTTCTTCGATTAAAGCCTTATTTCGGCTACGCTGTACCCAGATAATGATTCCTACCACAATAAGGGCCATGGGCGAAAGCAGCATAAATCCGTTGTTTTCGTATCCTATAGAATACAATCCTGTCTTTTCAATAGGATCTCCTAATACTTTAAACCCTAATAAAGTTCCAGAGCCCAGTAATTCCCTAAAAAATCCTACAATAATTAGGATGACACCATATCCCAATGCATTCCCAATCCCGTCAAGGAAAGAGCGCCATGGACCATTTCCTAAAGCAAATGCTTCAAAACGCCCCATAATAATACAGTTGGTAATGATCAACCCGATAAATACAGAAAGCTGCTTACTTAAAGAGTAGGCAAAGGCTTTTAACACTTGGTCTACAATAATTACCAAGGCAGCAACAACCACCAATTGTACAATGATTCGAATTTTGGAAGGAATGATGTTACGCATCAACGAGATGACTACGTTCCCCATTCCCAATACAAAAATTACCGAAAGTGCCATCACGATGGATGCCTTCAGCTGTGCCGTAATGGCAAGGGCAGAGCAAATTCCCAAAACCTGAATGGTAATGGGGTTGTTATCTGCTAAGGGGTCTAAAATAAGTTTGCTATCTTTTTTGGATAATAGTCCCATAGTTAATTTTTTAAATTTTTAAAGTAAGGAACGTATAGTTTTAAATCTTTCTTAAGCATTTGCGATACACCGTCCCCTGTAATAGTAGCTCCTGCGATGGCATCCACTTCATTATCGTCCTTATTCATATTTTTAGGATCGGCATTTCCTTTGGCAACATCAATTCCAACAAAGTTTCCTGCATCATTAAATAGCTGTTCCCCTTCAAAATCGTCCATAAAGAAACGTTCTTTGATATTCGCTCCCAATCCAGGGGTTTCCCCTTTGTGATCAAAAAAGACTCCCTGTACCACCATATCCTTGTCCATCGCTACATAACCCCAGATCGCGTCCCAAAGACCCTTTCCCCTTACCGGTGCAATGTAGAAAGTCTCTCCATCTTTCTCACCCACAAATAGAGGAAGACGTTGTGCATAGGATGGATCCTTAGCCATGGTTTGCTCTTTCTTTAAGTCTATTAGGTAAGCATCATCATCTTCAGAAACTTCACCGTCTTGAATGATCAATTGTTTTTTGATGTATTCTGAAAACTTTTCTCCGGCGTTATTAGCATCCACGAATTCTACACTTCCTTCAGAATTATTGTTCACTCCCATTGCATATAGGATGTTCTGCTGAATTTCAATTCGTTGATTTTCAGAAATAGTGGGTTTTAACACTTGTGCAAGGAAGGCCAGAAGGGCTCCTACCACCAATACCATCAATACAGAAAAAATGATAGTATAACTGTTTTTATCTGTGTTCAATGCCATGATTAAGCGCTTTTAACTTTTAAACGTTTCATTCTTCTTTTAATATTTCCTTGCAATACGTAGTGATCGATTGTTGGTGCGAATACATTCATCAATAAAATAGCCAACATCACTCCTTCTGGGTATGCGGGGTTAAATACCCTAATTAATACGGAAATAAAACCTATGAGGAAACCATAAATCCATTTTCCTTTATTGGTTTGCGAAGCCGTAACCGGATCGGTAGCCATATACACAATACCGAAGGCTAATCCTCCAATGATTAGGTGTTTCCAGAAGTCCAAGCTCATTAAGCCGTAGAATTTACTTCCTTCAGCGATCCATCCTGCGTCTACAACACTATTAAAAAGGAATCCCATCACTAAGGCCCCTACCACCGCAGAAAGCATAATCCTCCAACTTCCAATTTTGGTAAACACAAGGAACAAACCACCGAGCAAGATAAGCATGGTAGAAGTTTCCCCTACCGAACCAGGGATAAATCCGAAGAACATATCCATCGTATCAAAATTGTAAGCTTTATTTTGTGCCAAACTACCTAGAATTGTCTCTCCAGAGATAGCATCTACATTGGCACCCGCAGCCATTTCATTAGCTCTTTCCACGGCACCATGCACCCAAACTTTGTCACCACTCATCCAAGTGGGATAAGCAAAGAACAGGAAAGCACGGATGGTTAAAGCGGGGTTTAGGATATTCATACCAGTACCTCCAAAAACTTCTTTTCCAATCACCACTCCAAAGATAACCGCAACCGCCAACATCCATAATGGGATATCAATCGGTACGATTAAAGGCACCAACATTCCGGTAACTAAATACCCCTCTTCTACTTCATGTCCTTTAATCACGGCAAAAACGAACTCCACTGCAAGTCCTACTCCATAGGAAACTATCACCAAAGGAAGCACCTTCCAGGCACCGATGGCTAAATTGCTCCAGCTCCAAAATTCGGCACTAAAAAAGCCGTTAGAAACTGCTTGGATTTCTCCCGTAGCCAAATGGTGTTGGTAACCTGCGTTGAACATCCCAAAAATCAAACATGGAATTAACGCCATGATGACGGTATTCATTGTTCGTTTTAAATCGTCGACCACTTTAATGTGTGTACCTCCGTGTGTGGTTTCATTGGGGGAATATAGAAAAGTATGGAATGCATTAAATGCAGGGGCCATTTTGGTCCCCTTATACTTTTCCTTAAGCGTATGTAATTTTTGTTTCAATCCCATATACTACCTATTTTTCATTTTTTCAAAATGAATCATTATCCAATTTCTTTATACATTAAGTCCAAACCTTCCCGAATAATTTGCTGATGTGGTTGTTTCGACACGCATACAAATTCGGTGAGTGCAAAATCTTCCGGTGCCACTTCATACATCCCCAAAGCTTCCATTTGGTCTAAGTCTTTGACCATACAAGCCTTCAGAATTTGAAGCGGGTAAATATCCATTGGGAAAACTTCTTCATAGTTTCCTGTTACCACAAAAGCGCGGTGTTCCCCATTGGTATTGGTATCTAAATCATATTTTTTATTAGGCATTAGCCAAGAGAAGGTCAAAGCCCTTGAAGGGGATATTTTATCAAACACAGGCTTGTTCCATCCGAAGAACTCATAATCGTCTCCTTCAGGAATTACAGTTACCGTATTGTCATAAAAGCCAAGATGCCCCTTCGGGGAAATTTCGGTTCCGGTTAGTACGTCACCACTAATCACCCTTGAGTTTTCTTCTGAAAGACCAGAATCATACACAAATGTGGATACTTCGGCGCCCATTCGGGTAGTATAGTATTTAGGTACTTTTACAGAAGAACCTGCTAAAGCCACTACTCTTTCTGGGTTAAACTTACCTGTTAAAAGCAATTCACCAATAATCACCAAATCTTGTGCCCCTACTGTCCAAACCGTTTCCCCTTTGTTTATAGGATCAATTTTTGAGATTTGCGTCCCCACATTACCAGCAGGGTGTGGCCCGCTTACCTGATGTAATACACAATCATTCAAGCCCTTAAAAGGAGAGTTCCCTCCCTTACCAATTCCAATGTGTACCGAACCCTCTGTAAGTTTGCTTAGTGCGGTGATGGCAGCCTGCAATTCTTTTTCCCTACCGTTGAGGGTAAAATCCAAATCGGCCGCTAAAGGAGCCGTAGCGCACCCTGATATAAAAATAGCCTTGGGAGTCGTGTCTGGATTGGCAATGACATGGTAAGGACGCTGCTTAATGAATGGCCAGCAACCCGCAGAAAGCAATAAATCCTTAATGGCTTCCGCTTTAGCGGTTTCTGGTTTCAGTGCACCAAAATCCTTAAAGGTATCTTGCGCGTCTGCTTCAATAAGCAGTTCTAAAATCACCCGTTTTGCTCCTCGTTCAATTTTGGTTAAAGTTCCGCTAACAGGGGAAACAAACTTGATATCTTCATTCGATTTTGAATAAAAAATCACGTCACCCGCTTGTACTTTAGCGCCTTCTTTAATGACCATTTTAGGAGTTACAAGGTGGAAATCTTTAGGTCTTATGGCGAACGTCCTAGAGCGTGGTGCTTTGGAAAGGGTTTTTTCGGCTTCGCCTTTAAGATGTATATTAAGACCTTTTCTAATCTTAATGTCTTTGGACATGGAATACTTATATTAAAGTTCTCTTTTGATTCCCCACTGAATTCATCTCAGTTTTTGGGTGTGCAAATTTAATGAATTAAAAGCTGCTTTCCACAATAATTAATTATAATTTTATTTAAAAAGGCACGATACCGTTTTCGGAAATGAGGAAGGCATAAAATTTGTTTATCTTAGCCACAAAACTCAATTCAAATGTTTCAGAAATTTCTACTTTCTATTTTTTTTAGTTTTTTTATTCTAAGCACTTTCGGGCAAGTCACCGAAAAAATAGAACCCTATTACATTCGCACCATTCAGTTTAAGGGAAATACGGCCCAGAGCCAATTGCCTATTATCCGTCTTGGAGAAACCCTTCAGCTATCTTTCGACGATATCAATGGGAACGAAGAAGACTACTATTACAAAATCACCCATCATAATTTTGATTGGAGCGAAAGCGACCTTTCCAAAGGGGAATACCTAGACGGATTTGATGATGTTCGGATTGAAACTTATGAAAACTCCCTGAACAGTCTTCAGTTGTACTCCCATTACACCCTTACCATCCCCAACCGGGAAACCAGAGGCCTCAAGAAAAGCGGAAACTATATGATTAGTTTTTATAATTATGATGGCATACTCGTCTTCACCCGAAAGTTTATGGTAGTAGAAAATGTGGTGAACATTGGGGTGGAAATCAAGCGATCCCGTAACCTTAATTTCATCGATTCAAAACAAAATGTCCAGTTTACCATCAACTCTGGGGAAAATCTACTTATAAACCCGAATGAAAACCTAAAAACACTGGTGCTTCAAAACAGCAATATCAAGACTGCAATTACCGATTTGAAACCTCAGTATACGTTAGGATCTGAATTAATTTACCGCTACGATCAAGAATCTTCCTTTTGGGCCGGAAATGAGTATCAAAATTTTGACAGTAAAGAGGCTCGGGTGGCCAGCAATGGCATACGCTATATTGAGCTCAACGACCTTTTTGATCACTATTTAAACACTCGATTGTCCCGAGCCGAAAGACCTTATACGTATTACCCGGATATTAATGGAAATTTCGTAGTTCGGGCCTTATATACCGACAACCAAAATATTGAAGCAGAATATATCCGCACACACTTTGCCCTTAAATATTACGAAGATATTGGCGACAAGGAAATCCATATCTACGGAAATTTCAATAACTGGACCATCGATGAAAGCACCTACATGCGCTACGATGAGGAAACAGATACCTTCAGAAACACACGCCTTTTTAAACAAGGATTCTACAACTATAAATTTGTTTTGGTCGATCGCGACGGGAGTATTGAAGAAGGCGCTATCTGTGGCAATTTCTGGCAGACCGAAAACGATTACACCGTCTTGGCTTATTACCGGGGCCCTGGAGAGCGTTTTGACCGAATTATAGGCATGGGAAGAGGTAATTCTACGGTAATCACCAACAACTAGCTTAAAATGTAAGGAAGATTGTTTATTTTTACCTTATGACCAACCTTCCCGAAAAACAATCTGGACGCAAAGCCACTAAGTATCGTGGCGCAAAATGCCTCAATTGCGGACATCCTTTGGATTTAAGCGATCGGTACTGTTCTTATTGCGGACAATTAAACTCTACCAAACAACTTTCTTTGGGAGACTTTTTGGGGGAATTTTTAAGTAGTATCGTAAATTATGATTCCCGATTACGATACACCCTTAAAGATTTACTTTTTAAACCCGGAACCATTACCAAAAATTATGTGGAAGGCCAACGCCTTAAATATGCCAATCCATTTCGGTTTTTCCTAAGCATTTCGATAGTCTACTTTTTGCTACAAGGGTTAATTGTAAATGTGGGCGGAAATAATAATTTCGTGAATTTTGATGAAGATGGGACCCCCATAGAAAATGAAAATATCTTCACTTTAAACAATAGGGATTTTAATGTCCCAAAAGACCAGGCCGTTTCCTATAATAAAGACACGTTAATTGTAGGAAAAGATACCGTTTTGCTCAACCAAGAAAAAGAACCGGAAGTAAAGTACTTTTTCCGAAGAAGACCTTGACACCCTATCTCCTGCAAACGCACTCGTGGAAAGGTTTACCCTTTACCGAAACTTTTACGAGCAAACGGAAATAAAAGATGCCACTGCTGCATTGGATAGCTTAAATCATCAAAACACACGGTATAATCGATGGCTCTACAACAAGAACAACTCTTTGAAAAGAATCAAAGAAAATCCTTTCGGATTTGTAAGCTATTTGTTAGGTAAAATTCCTTTTTTCCTATTTTTCTTCGCACCCTTTTTTGCTGTTTTCTTTTCTCTTATCTATTTCAGAAAAGGGCACACCTATATGGAACACCTGGTTTTTATATTTCACATCTTCGGATTCGTATTTTTGGGCATGCTTATCTGCTTGCTACCCGATCTGTTGTTGGGCGACGATATTTTTACAGGCATATTACTTCTATTCATTGGCCCCTTCTATTTTTACAAAGCTTTAAGAAACTTTTATCAACAAAATAGGATAATTACCATTTTAAAATTCTTACTTTTAAACATTATATTTAATATAGGTATTTTCATTGTAGCTATATTATTTTTTGGCATTACAGCCGCAACGTATTAACGGAACATCATGGTACAGCAGAAAACAAATAATATTATTGTTTCTATTGACGCGAAGTTTGAAGGAACTTTCTTCAAAGATCATAGAAAACAATATGCCTTTTCCTATGCGGTATCCATTGAAAACCTTAGTAATGAACCCGTTCAATTAAAATCCAGGTTTTGGATTGTCAAAGACGCTTTAAACCAAACAGACATTATTAAAGGAAACGGGGTTATTGGTGAACAGCCCATAATTCAACCCATGCAGTCCCATCATTACAACAGTGGTTGCATCATGATTTCCCCTTTTGGATGTATGAAAGGTCACTACCAAATGGAAACAGCTTCTGGGCAGCAAATTGAAGTTTCCATCCCCTTATTTAGGCTGAGCGCTCCTTTTGCAATGAATTGAATTCTTTGAAACTGGAAACCCGTTCCAGTTTGATTTTTTGTTCATCCTGAATAACATGACAATAGGCGTAATGCGATTCATAGGTGAATTTATAAGGGTTTAAAAAGTTGAATTTCTCAGAAAAATAAACTCCGTCAAAATCTTCCTCTAGAAAATCATTGTATTTTTTAATACGGAAATGCCCCATGGGAAGATCGGTTTGTACTATTTCAAAATAAGCATTGCTGCCTATACCTTCAATTTTATGGAATACCGCAACAATATCATGAGCTAAAGCTTGGAAAAGAGAGGTTTGTCTGGGTTTTCTATGGAAATAATTTGTGAGGTTCTCTTTAAAAGCACTCCCATGGTACAAAGCTATTTTTCCATTTTTCACTCTATAGATTCTAGTATTGGTGGCCGCTTTTTCAACATTACCCACGGTACTTGGCGTAAACCTCTTATTGAAAAGCAAACCTTTCCGAATTTTCTTATCGAAAGTAGCAGCCAATAGCGTATCGGTTACAAAACGGGAACAGTTGCTGCCTTTCTTATGAAAAGCTTTGTAGGGTATGGCACCTTGTTGCTGAAGGGAAGTAACGAAGGTTTTTGCCGCACAAAAATCGATTGACTCACATACGGAAGCCAACAATCTCCCCTTTCCATGGGTTTTTTCGGGATGTGCTTCCAACCAAATCAAAATTTCAGACAGATTTGAAATCGCCCCAGAATGATCGAATTGGGCTTTCATGGGCAGCGTAAGTTCTGCATCGGTATGCGCACTTCGAACCCTTCCGAACCCCTTCGGAGTAAAATAACGTCCAAAATCATAATAGTGAAGGACTCCTGTTTCGGGATGCACCAAAACTTGAGCCGCATGACCTGCTTTTATATAGTCCCAAGTTCCAAGACCCACAAGCGGCAATAATTTACAGATCCATTCATCGCTCATTTTTACGAAGGTGTCTGGATAAGCTAATACAATTATTTTTCCAGTGTTTACCATAAACAGGGTTTCTGTCGGAAACATACGAAAAGAATTTCAAAATAGTTTTAAATTTTTTTAAATGACTTCTTGAAACGTAACTTAGGTTACTTCCCAAAACCCTTAATTTTTCCTACCTTTGCTACACATTTTAACTAAAAAAATAAACTCCATGGGAAAAGGATTTTTTGAAGTTCCAATTGCTATTAATGAGCCTATTAAAACATATGCTCCAGATAGTGAAGAACGCAAAGAAGTATTAGATACCTATAAAGAAATGTACCATAGCACGATTGAAGTTCCTATGTACATTAATGGCAAGGATGTAAAAACCAACGAAACCGGCACGATGGCTCCGCCACACGACCACAAACACATTCTTGGAACTTACCACAAAGCAGAAAAAAAGCACATTGAAGAGGCTATTTCTACTGCCTTGGAAGCCCGGAAAAAGTGGGCTGCAACCCCTTGGGAGCAAAGAGCGGCTATTTTTCTCCGTGCTGCTGAATTGATTGCAGGTCCCTACCGTGCTAAAATAAATGCCGCAACCATGCTAGCACAATCCAAGACCATTCACCAAGCTGAAATTGATTCGGCTTGCGAGTTGATTGATTTTCTTCGGTTTAACGTGCAGTACATGACTGAAATTTATTCGGAACAACCCGAATCTACTTCAGGAGCCTGGAACCGTTTGGAATACCGCCCTTTAGAAGGTTTTATTTATGCCATTACTCCTTTTAACTTTACAGCTATTGCAGGAAATCTTCCTTCAAGTGCCGCCCTTATGGGAAATGTGGCCATTTGGAAGCCTAGCGATAGCCAAGTGTATTCTGCTAAAGTAGTTCTGGATGTCTTCAAGGAAGCTGGAGTACCCGATGGAGTGATCAATATGGTGATGGGGGATCCTGAAATGATTACGGATACTATTTTGGATAGCCCTGATTTCAGTGGCTTGCATTTTACCGGATCTACTCATGTATTTAAAGATCTTTGGAAGAAGATAGGGATGAATATCCACAATTATAAGACTTACCCAAGGATTGTAGGCGAAACGGGGGGGAAAGACTTTATTGTAGCTCATAAAACGTCCCATCCTAAACAAGTAGCTACCGCTATTACCCGAGGCGCTTTTGAATTTCAAGGGCAAAAATGTAGTGCCGCTAGCCGTTGCTACATTCCAAAAAGCATCTGGCCCGAGGTTGAAAAGTTTGTAAAGGAAGATGTATCCTCCTTTAAAATGGGATCGCCAGAAGATATGAGCAATTTCATTACTGCTGTTATTCATGAAGGGTCCTTTAATAAACTGGCAAGTTATATCGACCAAGCCAAAAAAGACCCGGAAGCCGAAATTATTACAGGAGGTGGCTATGACAAGTCCAAAGGATATTTTATTGAACCCACCGTGATTAAAACTTCAGACCCACAATACACCACCATGTGTACGGAGTTGTTTGGACCTGTAGTAACTATTTACGTTTATGAAGATGAAACTTGGGAAGATACGTTGAAGCTTGTAGACAACACAAGTGAATATGCCCTAACAGGCGCTGTATTCAGCGAGGATCGTTATGCCATGGAAACTGCCGTGAGAATTTTAGAAAATGCAGCGGGTAATTTCTACATTAACGACAAACCAACAGGGGCCGTAGTAGGACAACAACCTTTTGGCGGGGCTCGCGCCAGTGGAACCAACGACAAGGCAGGAAGCAAATTAAATTTGTACCGATGGGTAAGCCCAAGAATGGTCAAGGAAACTTTTGTATCTCCAACCGACTATCGATATCCTTTCCTAGGTTAACACAAATCTTATACCCAAATAAAAAAGCCAGAGGAGTTCCTCTGGCTTTTTTATTTGGTGTTTTCCGTATTTACTCAAAGAGAACTTACAGTTCATGTTGAATCTTACTACACTGGAAATAGCCCTTCTTCTACCAACAAACTAAATGTAGCCCTCCTTCAAAATAACACCTTAGGTCCACAGACCGGTGGAGGTATGAGTGACGAATATGTGCACCAACACAGATTGGTCTACTTGTTAACTGGACAGTGGGGAGAAGATATTACTTCGACAAGCACAGGAGATTTTGTTGACAGAACTTACACTTATACAATTCCTGCCGATTACAATGGCATCACTGCAGAATTAGCAGATATGGAAGTAGTTGTTTTCATGACAGAAACCACTCAAGAATTAATTAGTGGCAATGGTGCTTTCCCTACCTATTCAAATTTTGAATATCAAAATGATGCTTCTTTAAATAGCGTAAGTTCCATCTTGGACCAATGTAATAATGAATTGGCTCCAGAAATTGAAATTCAAAACCTTGGTGCAAATACCATCAGTTCCTTAGACATCGAATATATTATTAATGGAACATCACATTCCTATACTTGGACAGGCACACTTTCTCCTCTTCAAAGAGAGACCGTAGCTTTGCCTTCTGTGAGTTACGACCTTCAAAGCACCAATAATACCTTAGAGGTAATCCTTGATACGGATGAAGATGTAAGCAACAATACACAAAATGTTTCTTTCGATGAAGCCAGCAGCTCTAATGGAACTTTAACCTTAGAGGTTAATACCGATAACTGGGGAACGGAAGTAAGATGGAACATTCAAGATGTAGACGGAAATACTTTGTTCAACGGAGGCCCTTACGGTAATAACAATACGTATACCGAAGAACTTGACCTCCCAGTGGATGGTTGCTATACCTTCAACCTTATTGACACCTATGGTGATGGTGGCGGAGCCGTTTCCTTAATTGATCTGGATGGTTTTGTTATTTATGAAACCAATGGAAATTACGGTTCTGGAGAAACTACCAATTTTTATAACATCCCTCTAATAGTTGGGATTGGTGAAAATACGCTTAATACGGTTTCTTTGTTCCCAAATCCTGCGAAAAATCAATTTACGGTAACAAATGCTGAAAATTCTACTGTTACAGTATATGACCTTTTAGGAAAAGTGATTCTTTCAGAAACCATAAACTCCAATATGGAAAAAGTAGCTATTACCTCCCTTAAAACGGGTACCTATTTTGTAAATATTGAAAGAGATGGACAATTAGCAGTCAAGAAGTTAATTGTAGAATAATTAACAACAAATCTCAACCATTTTTAAGCCCAGGTATGGTCCTGGGCTTTTTTTATGGTTTATATTTTAAAGGAAGATGGACAACCGATTTGGTCTCAAAAAAGTCCTCTGAAAAATAGGTAGCCAAAGGAAATACCTTTGCTTTTGGAAAAAGATGAAGCTCTTCAGTGAGATCGCCTCCTTTCAAATACAAAATCCCATTTTTCAGTTCGTGTTTACTTTTCTTCGCAACCTTATCCTTTACCCACCCCACAAAAGTTGGCATTTGGGTAACGGCTCTGCTCACAATAAAATCGTAACGGTCTTCTATTGTTTCTACCCGAGCATGGGAAGCTGTAACATTCTCCAATTGTAGAGCGGCCGCCACTTCGTCTACCACTTTAATTTTTTTTCCAATACTGTCGACCAAATGAAATCTCGTTTCAGGAAATAGAATGGCTAAAGGAATGCCCGGAAATCCACCGCCTGTACCAACATCCAGTATGGTACTGGACGGCAAAAAAGGTTGCACCTTGGCAATGCCTAAAGAATGAAGTACATGTTTTTTGTACAACTCGTCAATGTCCTTTCGGGAAATCACATTGATTTTTTGATTCCACTCTACATATAAATTGAAAAGTGCCGAGAATTGGGATCGTTGTGCTTCAGAAATTTCAGGAAAATAGTGTTGAATCCTATCCATAGTTCGAGTTATTAACCACAAAAGTATGATTTACTTAATAAATTTAAGTAGATTAAAGGAGGGTTTTCAACTGAAGATATGTACTTTAGTGCCCTAGAATATGAATATCCCCACAAACCTAAAGAAGTGAACGCTCAAATTAGATTTTCAAGAAACGATTCCGCAAGATTTTTTCGAACCCTCAACAAAAGGGTGAATCACTATTTTAAAGAAAATAATATTTCAAAATCCGGTAACTGGAAACTTCACCTGAAGACTTTTGTCATGTTTTTACTTTATGTAGCCCCTTATTTTCTCCTGTTTTTCGTTCCAATGCCTGGATGGCTCCAGTTGTTATTGGCTATTATCATGGGAGTTGGAATGGCTGGCGTAGGCATGAACGTGATGCATGATGCCAATCATGGTTCTTACTCGTCCAAAAATTGGGTAAACAAGGTAATGGGCGGAAGTATGTACATCCTTGCTGGAAATGTTTATAACTGGCAAGTGCAGCACAATGTTTTGCACCACACCTATACCAATATTCATGGTCATGATGAAGATTTGGAAGCAGGAAGAATTATGCGATTTTCGGAACATGCCAAATGGAGAAGATTTCATAAATTTCAACACATTTATGGTGTTTTCCTATATGGTTTATTAACCATTAATTGGGTACTCACAGCCGATTTTAAACAAACCAGCCGGTATCTTAAAAGAAAACTTTCCTATGGAAAGTTCCCGAATCCTTTTGCCCAATGGAGCACCCTAATCATCACCAAAATTTTATACGCGTTCATCTGGCTCGTCATTCCCATTTTGTTTTTCGATATCGCCTGGTGGAAAATACTTATCGGTTTTTTTGTGATGCATTACACAGCAGGATTAATTTTAAGTGTGGTATTCCAATTGGCCCATGTCGTAGAAGAAACCGATATGCCTATGCCCGATGAGACTGGAACCATGAAAAATACTTGGGCCATTCACCAATTATTTACTACGGTAAATTTTTCGACCAATAACAAAATTGTAAATTGGTTTACAGGTGGTTTAAACCATCAAGTAGAACACCATATATTTCCTAATATAAGTCACATTCATTATAAAAAAATTTCAGAAATCGTAAAAAGTACGGCGCAAGAATTCAACCTTCCGTACCACGAATATGAAACAACGCGAAAAGCCATTGTGGCACATTTTAAACACCTAAAACAAATGGGAGCAAAACCCTCCCTATCTATGTAAACTATGAATCCAAAACTTTCCCATCGTGTCAACGAAATGTCTACTTCTGCCACACTTGCAATGGCAGCGAAAGCACGGGAGCTCAAGGAGGCAGGAAAAGATATTATTGGTTTAAGCTTAGGAGAACCCGACTTTACCATCCCAGATTTTGTAAAAGAAGCTGCTATCCAAGCGATTCATGATGACTTTCATTCCTATAGCCCTGTTGATGGGTATGGCGATTTAAAACAAGCCATTATTAACAAATTTAAAAGGGACAACCACTTAAACTATAATCCTGCGCAAATAGTAGTCTCTACTGGTGCAAAGCAGTCTTTGGCAAATTTGGCTCAGGTATTACTAAATGAAGGAGACGAAGTGTTGTTACCTGCTCCTTATTGGGTTAGCTATGCCGACATTAGTAAAGTCGCGGGAGGTATTCCTATAGAAATACCTACGAGTATTGAAACCGACTTTAAAATAACCCCCGAAGCCCTTGAAGCTGCTATTACCCCAAAAACCAAAATGATGATTTACAGCTCCCCCTGTAATCCTAGTGGTTCGGTGTACAGTGAAAAGGAGCTTCGTGCCCTTGCTGATGTTTTGATAAAATATCCAGATATTATCGTAATAAGCGATGAAATCTATGAGCATATCAATTTTGTAGGAACGCATGCGTCCATGGCTGCTTTTGAAGATATGTACGATCGCACAGTCACGGTAAATGGTGTTTCCAAAGCCTACTCCATGACAGGATGGCGAATCGGCTATATTGGTGGCCCAGAATACATTGCAAGAGCTTGTAACAAAATGCAAGGACAAGTCACCAGCGGGGCCAATTGTATTGCACAAAGAGCTACGATTACTGCTTTAGAAAATCCGCCAAGCAAAATAAAATACATGGTAGATGCCTTCAAAGAGCGTAGAAAATTAATCCTTGGTTTGCTCTCTGAAATTCCTGGTTTTAAAACCAATGAGCCCGAAGGAGCCTTTTATGTATTCCCGGATATTTCGTATTACTTCGGAAAAACCTTAAAAGAAAAAAATATTAACACAGCAGGAGACTTCGCTTTATTCCTTTTAGAAGAAGCGGGAGTGGCTACCGTCACTGGAGAAGCCTTTGGCGATCCTAATTGCATAAGAATTTCCTATGCAGCTTCCGAAAAGGATATAAAAGACGCCATGAAACGAATCAAAAAAGTTTTAGAATAAGAAAAAAAGCCCGATACATGTATCGGGCTTTTTTTCATGAATTCATTTAACTTTTATTTTACTAAAAAAGCTTTGTTTACCGTTCCAAAATCACTCGCTATTTTTACAAAATAGGAACCTGCCTCCAATTTCTGCCGAATTACAATAGTGGCCGTTTCGAAAGACTGGGAATACACTTGTTTTCCTAATAAATTGTAAATAATCACTTGGGACTTCATTGAACTTGGAAGGTTTATCTTAAATACCTCGTTTGACGTTACAGGGTTTGGATATAGCGTCACTCCATTTGGGGTCAAGGTGTTTTCAACAACCGACAGCGGTGTACATTCCATAGGTTCTGGATCAAATCCTGCAGGAAAAGCACCCTCAAAAGTACTTACATCACTTATAGGCCAAATATCCCTTTCAACCATTTTATTATCGGGACCAATCAAACAATACGTTGGATAGGCATTTACCCCAAAGTCATTATCAACTGCAGCACACCCCCCTTCAATACCCACTGCTGGGGCATGCTCAAAAGGGCCCCCATAGGTATTTTCAAAAGCAATCACCTCGGCATTGGTGTCGGTTCCATTATTGATGGAAATAACAAAAATATCCCCTTCGTTACAGCCATATTTATCATGCAATTCATTATAAATAGGTTGTGTTTGCTGACACGGCGGACAGGTATCAAAGAAAAAATCTACAAACACATATTTACCAGAAGCAGTAATATCATAAAGATTGTGGGTTACCCCATCGGTATCTGTTACGGTAAAATCATTTACCGTATCTCCGTTTTGATAGTTATTTGCTTGGGAAAATCCTACAAAACTTAGGGATGCGAGTCCCAAAAAAAGTATTATTTTTTTCATGTTATAATGGTTTTAGATCTCTAAAACTACTATATTTTTTTAACACTTCCTTAAAACACCCTTCAAGCTACCAAAAATTATTTTTTGGGATTTTATGGGCTACTTTCAGAAAATAATAGGAATTTAGTTGAAAAATATCTCAAATGGCAAAAATCCTCCTTTTAGGTTCTGGTGAATTAGGCAAAGAATTTGTCATCGCCGCCCAACGCATAGGGCAACATATCATTGCCGTAGACAGTTACGAAAATGCACCCGCAATGCAAGTTGCAAATCAGTTTGAAGTTATAAATATGCTCGATGGAAATGCCTTAGATACCATTGTAGCCAAACACAAACCCGATTATATTGTCCCAGAAATTGAAGCTATTCGCACCGAACGTTTCTATGATTATGAAAAACAAGGCTTTACAGTAGTGCCTTCTGCAAAAGCCGCCAACTTTACTATGAATCGAAAGGCAATACGCGATTTGGCCGCAAAAGAACTTGGGTTAAAAACTGCCGTCTATCGCTATGCTACCTCTGCAGAAGAGTTACATCAAGCGGTTTCCGAAATAGGAATACCCTGTGTGGTAAAACCCTTAATGTCTTCTAGTGGGAAGGGTCAAAGCACCATTAAAACCGAAGCAGATATTGAAAAAGCCTGGAATTACTCTCAAGAAGGTTCCCGCGGGGATGTAGCGGAAGTGATTGTAGAAGCTTTTGTAAATTTTAAGTATGAAATTACCTTACTAACCGTTACACAAAAAAAAGGCCCTACCCTATTCTGTGCTCCCATAGGGCACCGTCAAGAACGAGGGGATTACCAGGAAAGCTGGCAACCTGCTGCAATGAATGAAGCTCATTTAAGAGATGCCCAACAAATGGCCGATAAAGTGACCGCTGCTTTGGGAGGGGCAGGTATCTGGGGTGTAGAGTTTTTTGTCGCTGATGACGGCGTGTATTTTTCTGAATTATCCCCACGCCCGCATGATACGGGAATGGTCACGCTAGCCAATACGCAAAACTTCAATGAATTTGAATTGCACTTAAGAGCCATTCTGGGATTGCCCATTTCTGAAATTACTCAAGAACGTATAGGAGCTTCCGCAGTTATTTTAGCAAAAGAGAACTCCAATACACCATCTTTTGAAGGAATTGAAAACCTGGCGGTGGCACCCAAAAGCGACTTCAGGCTTTTTGGCAAGCCCAGTTCCCGTCCTTACCGAAGAATGGGGGTTGTCGTAACCTACGATTCTCTAGGAAAGGAAGTTTCCGAAGTAACAGAACGCGCTAAAGAGTTAGCTAAAAAAATAACCGTGAAGCCTTGATTTTTAGTTGTTAAAATAGTTTTTCTGAAGGATGCTTTTTACTTTTAGGGCATGATCCGGTTGTATACTTTCCTACTTTGTATGATTCCAAGCTTGGTTTGTTCACAGGAAACCGAACAAAAATTTTCATTGTATTATGACAACGATCACTACGAGCTTACACAGCAGCATTACAAGTTATTGGATAGTTTAAAAAGTATTTCCGATAAGCAACTGTTCGACATCCATATAAAAGGCTACACCAACAGCATTGGCACTAACGAATACAATTTGGAACTCTCTAAAAAAAGGGCCGAAAATGTGACAAAGGAGTTAAGGGAGTTTACAATTATTTCTAGCATGGGGTATGGGGAATTAAATAGTGAAGCGGCAAACAACCGAAGGGTAGACATTCTTATCCATTTAAAGGAATACCATATTCCTGAAGAAGGGGAAATTGTAATAGAACCTTTTGACACCAAACCGACTCAATCTTCGGTAGCCTCTTTGAACCTTCCTAAAATTGGGGATAAAGTTACTTTGGAAGGCATTATGTTCTACCCCGACCGTGATGTAATCATGGATGAAAGCAGGAATGCTTTAGACGAATTGGTGTCTTTTATCAAAAAAAATCCAAAAATTCGTTTTAAGTTAATTGGCCATATTTGCTGTGGCGATAAAGAACGGCCGCATTTGGATTTAAAAAATGTACGCACTGGGGAAAACAACCTTTCTGAAGCGCGTGCCAAGTCCCTTTATAATTATTTGGTAAAGCGGGGAATTAACAAACGACGTATGCGTTACGTTGGTATGGCCTACCGGCAACCCACGGGCAAAGGAGACCAATTCGATAGAAGGGTGGAAATTGAAATCACCCATATTGACAATTAACGATTACGCCAGAAGAAAGGAGTTAAGAGAATCAATACCGTGAAGAGCTCCAAACGACCAATAAGCATTAAAAAGCTACTCCACCATTTGGCAGCAGCTGGCAAGGCCCCATAATTATCAACCGGACTCAAACTACCCAATGCAGGCCCTACATTCCCTAAAGTAGAAGCGGCACCCCCCAAAGAAGTTTCAAAATCCAGACCTAGCCAAGAAAACACTAACACTCCAATAATAAATGAAAGCATGTACAAAATGAAAAAAGCCAGTACGTTGAATACAATGGGCTGTTGCACCGATTTGTTATTATAACGAACCGGTAATATGGCATTAGGATGAAGGGTTCGCTTAAATTCCAGAATCCCGTTTTTGATCATAATTAAGTGGCGTACAATTTTAATACCTCCCGCTGTTGAACCCGCCGAACCGCCTAAAAACATTAATCCGAAGAAGAAAATGGTAAGAAAAGGTGTCCATAAGGTGTAATCGGCAGATACAAACCCTGTGGTGGTCACTATTGCTAAAACCTGAAACAGTCCATGCCTAAAGGCACTTTCAAGTGGTCCCCACACCATGGGATGATCTATGGAAGATATAGCGGGATCTGCCTGAAAGTAAATTATTGCCGCTGCAATAGCCGTTAATCCAATAATAAAAGCAGCATATAACTTAAATTCCTCGTCCTTAAAAATTTTACTGAACTTCGTTTTAAATGCAAAATAACTCAGTACAAAATTAGTCCCTGCCAAAAACATAAATACAATAATAATATACTGGATAATAGGCTGGCCGTTCCAAAAAGCCACACTGGCATTTTTGGTTGAAAAGCCTCCAGTACTCAAGGTGCTTAGCGAGTGGTTAATCGCATCAAAGAAACTCATACCCGCCACCCAAAGTAAAATAGTTTCCGCTAAGGTATAGCCTACATAAATAAGCCACAATCGTTTAGCGGTATCCGTAATTCTTGGATGCAGCTTATCCCCTCCTGGTCCCGGTGCTTCCGCAGCAAATAACTGCATTCCTCCTATACCCAGTAATGGTAGAATAGCAATCGCCAAGACTATGATTCCCATACCCCCTATCCAATGCGTGATACTACGCCAAAATAACACCCCTTCAGGGAGACCTTCGATATCACTCAATATGGATGCCCCTGTTGTAGTATACCCACTCATGGTTTCAAAAAAGGCGTTGGTAAAATTAGGGATAGCCCCAGTAAAAACATAGGGTAGTGTCCCTACCAGGGACATAAAAATCCACCCAAAGGTTACAATAATATATCCTTCCTTTTTCTGAATTTCCTTCCGGTGATTTTTGGTCAAAAACATGGTGACGCCCCCAATAAGTATGGCGGTAAGTGAAGCCAATCCCATTTGCTGTACCACTCCATCTTTATGCAAAAGGCTTACCAAGGCAGCAATAAGCATAAACCCTCCATTTACCAATAGCAGCAATCCCATTAAATGGGCAATAATGCGAAAATTGATTTTGGAAAAGGAATTGCTCATTAAACGAAGAGTTTTTCCACTTTTTTAATGGATTGTGGAAGGCAGCAAACCACAATTCGGTCGCCTTGTTGAATTTCGAAATCACCTAGGGCAATAATCCCTTCCCCATTTCTAATGACTCCACCAATAATAGCAGATCGCGGAAAATCAATATCTTTAATCCTTTTATCACATACTTGTGAAGATGCCGAAACAATAAATTCCAATAGTTCGGCATTCATGTTGTTTAGTCGGGTCATGGCTACGACCTCCCCTTGCCTTACATGCCTAAAAATGTGGTTGGCCGCCAAAAGTTTTTTATTGATAAGCGTATCAATGCCGATAGAATGGGACAATTGAAAGTAATCCATGTTTTCTACCAAGGCAATCGTTTTTTTAACACCTTTGGATTTAGCCACTAAACAAGACATGATATTGGTTTCACTATTGCCAGTCACGGCAATGAAGGCATCCATTTCGGTAATAGACTCCTCCTGAAGCAGTTCCACATTTCTCCCATCTCCATTAATCACCAAGCAACTAGGCACATCGTCGGCGATCTCAAAAGCCTTATCCTTATTATTTTCAATAAGTTTCACATTAAAGCGGCTTTTGCATAAATCGATTGCTGTTTTCTTCCCAATATTACTTCCGCCCAAGATCATGACGTTGCGGATGTCATCCTTCACTTTTCCAGAAAGTTTATAAATTTGATCGACTCCTTTTTCAGCCGTGGTAAAATACACCTGGTCCCCTTCCTTGAATTGCGTGTCCCCACGAGGAATAAGGGTATACTGGGTTCCGTAGCGTTGTATCGCGATGGGGACGTATTTCAATTCTGGATAAGTCTCTCCAACTTCTTTTACGGTCTTTCCTACAAAAATTGCCGTTCGGGAAAGATTCAAGCCAATCATGGTCAAAGCTCCATCTTCAAACTCATAGGTATCGTTAAAGGCACTTTGATTAAGCAACAGTTCGATCTCATTGGAGGCCAAAGCTTCGGGAGAAATCAATTCGTCAATTCCAAACTTGGTAAACCCAACCTCATCCTTATTTTCCAAGAATTCGGTATTGGAAATTCGGGCAATGGTACGCTTGGCCCCTAATTGCTTTGCCAATACACAGGCTGTAATATTGGTGGTTTCACTGGAAGTCACCCCAATCACCAACTCGGTTCGCTGCACTTGTGCATCTTTTAACACTGAAATAGAAGTGGCATCTCCCCTAATAACACGAATATCCAAATGCGTATCGGCATAGGCCAAGGATTCTCGGTTGGTATCGATAAGGGTAATGTCCTGTGATTCGAAAGAAAGTAACTTTGCTAAATGAAATCCTACTTCACCGGCTCCAGCAATAATAATTTTCATGGGCTTCTTATGAGCTAATTTTGTGGCAAATGTACAAATTTTGACCTATTTAAAATGAAAAGAAGGCTAGATTTCATACTTGTGATTCCTTTAAAAATAGTAAATTTGCAGCCGCATTTATGGAAAAGAAGGTTACCCCATACAAAGAGTCACAGCTTAATAAGAAGCAGCAGGTAGAACAAATGTTCGATACCATCTCAAGCAACTACGATGGCCTCAATCGTGTCATTTCACTGGGTAGTGATATAAAATGGCGTAAAAAAGTGATTGATTTGGTAGCGGAAAAAAAACCGCAAAGCATTCTAGACATCGCTACAGGAACTGGGGATTTAGCCATTCAGTTTGCTCAAGAAACCAAAGCCTCAAAAATTGTTGGGCTTGATTTATCGGAAGGCATGCTTTCCGTCGCCCGAAAAAAAGTAGCTGAAAGCAGTTTTGCCAAAACCCTTGAATTTGTTAAAGGCGATAGTGAAGCGCTTCCATTTGATGAGAATAGCTTCGATGCGATTACGGTTTCTTTTGGAATCCGAAATTTTGAAAATCTGGAAAAAGGACTTTCAGAAATCTACAGGGTATTGAAACCAGGGGGTATTTTTGTGATTTTGGAAACTTCGGTTCCTACTAAATTTCCTTGGAAACAAGGATACCATATCTACAGCAAGGGAATTTTACCTATTATTGGCAAACTTTTTTCGAAAGATAAAGTAGCCTATCGATATTTAAGTGAAAGTGCTTCGGTTTTTCCTTTTGGGGAAAAACTCAACAATATTTTACGTAAAATTGGGTTTATAGAGGTGAAAAACAAACCCCAAACCCTTGGGGTAGCGACCATTTATACAGCGACAAAGTAATGATGAAGAACCTATTTTATATTCTCGCATTTTGTTTATTGGCTCAAACGGCTCAAGCGCAGCTTTTTAGTCGTGAGAAGCTATCAAATTTGGAAACCTTCGACAATCGTTTCCTTACCTGGGGGTATTATTTAGGGTTCAATCAATATGACTTCAAAATTGACTACGAAAATGACCTAGGTGATCAAGAAACCGATATCGATGTAGAAACCCAAATGGGTTTTAACGTTGGACTTATTGGGGATATGCGTATTAACAAATACATGAACCTACGCTTGGAACCTGGTATTTATTTTACCAACAGGAATCTGCGTTTCCCTGGTTTTGAAGAAGAGAATGATGAGTTAAGGGAAGTGAAGTCTACCTATATTCATGTGCCCCTACTCTTAAAACTTTCTACCAAAAGAATCAATAACTTTAAGCCCTTTATCGTCATGGGGGTTTCCCGATCCATTAATTTGGCGAGCAACGAAAAAAATCCAGAAGACAACTTTGAAGGTCAATTTCGTATGCGGCGAAGTACCGGCTATTATGAATTAGGTTTCGGGATCGATTTGTATTTGTATTATTTCAAATTTACCCCGTCCATACGCGGTGTTTTTGCCACCAGTGACGAATTGGTGCCCGATGACAGCCCATTTAGCCCATGGACTTCAAACATATCTAGTTTGAAAACCCGAGGGATTTTCCTCAATTTTACTTTTCAGTAGTTCTTCGGAATTCACTTAACAGAATCGCGGTTGCGGTACTTACATTTAAGCTTTCGGCATGTTCACCCTTCCCAAATTGGGGAATGGTAATGTGGTGGGTCACCTGCTGAAGTATTTTTTCTGAAATGCCATTGCCTTCATTTCCCATGACCAATACAGCTGCCTGGGGTAGCGTTTGATTGTAGACATTTTCGCCCTCCATTACTGCAGCATAAACGGGCAGGGACGCCTCCTTTAAAAAAACCTCAATATCCTGGTAAGTAACTTCCACTCGTGCAATGCTCCCCATGGTCGCTTGTATGACCTTAGGATTGTAGCAGTCTACCGTATCTTCCGAACAAATCAAACGCTTCACCCCAAACCAATCGCACATTCTAATAATCGTTCCCAAGTTTCCCGGATCCCGCACCGCATCCAAAACTACGGTTAAATCGTTGGAGGTATTTTTTTCTGCCTCAGGAATTTCAAAAACCGCTAAAATCCCACTCTGATTTTTCAAACTGCTTATTTTTTGCAATTCCTTTTCTGAAATCAACCTCCCTTCGGTTTGCGTAAGGAAGGCTTCTTCCGAAGCAAAAAGAAACTTAGGAATCCATCCCGATTGCATGAAATCCTGAATGATTTTTTGCCCTTCCGCCACAAAAAGTCTATGTTGTAAACGGTACTTTTTTTGCTGAAGCGACGTTATTAATTTAATTTCGTTTTTGCTTATCAAAATTATCCTATTTTTGAATTGAGAAACACATACTCTTTGAGACAAAGCCTCACAAAAATATCAATTATTTTAGGAACTATCCTGCTACTGGCATCCTGTAATGCGGTAAAACACCTTGAAGAGGACGAGCTACTTCTCACCCAAAACACCATCATCACAGACGGTGAGGAAAGTAAAGATACCGATGCTTACAGCCTTATTTCCCAAAAACCGAATCAGAAGGTTCCCATTTTAGGAATTCCCTTAAGCCTTCATATATACAATATTGCTGAAAAAAATCCAGATTCCACATTCCAGGAATGGTTGCACCGAAAACCGAATAGGGAAAAAAGATTGATTCGCTTATTGTCCAAGAAACAAGTCATTGCCTTAGACAGCGCCAAAGTAAGCTTTAACAACTGGCTGAAGCGAACGGGGTCTGCGCCCGTGATTATCGATGAGGGCAAATCGGAAAAATCGCTTAAAAACATTAAAAAATACTATTACAATAGAGGGTTCTTCAATGTAGAAGGCCGTTATGAGGTAAATAAAGACACCACCAAAGAAAAAAGGGGCGCTGTAACGTATTATTTGGAAAAACACAAACCTTATAGCATTGATTCCATTTCTTATGAAAAAATTGAATCTCCTGTGGTAGACTCTTTATTTCAGAGTAGCTTAAGAAGCACTTTCGTAAAAAAGGGCCATCAATACGACGTAGCCGATTTTGACAATGAGCGTTCGAGAATCACGCTTCAAATGCGGAATTCGGGACTGTATTATTTTGATCAGGATTATGTGACCTTTGAAGCAGACACCAACAATGTTGGGCAGCGGGTGCACATTGATTATATCATTCCGAATCGAAGAGTTAATGAAAATGATAGCGCTTCAACAGTGCCTTTTAAAGTGCATACTATTAATGAAGTAAGAATCGTGACCGATTACAATTATAAAAATCGTTCCAAAGCCTTTACCGACTCGACCAACTACGAAGGCTATAAGTTGTATTCTTATGAAAAGTTAAAATACACCCCAAAAGCTATTACCGATGCCGTATCGATAGCACCAGGGGAAATTTTTAGGGACATTGACCGAACCCTTACTTACAATCAAATAAGTGATCTTCGGAATTTCAAATACCCCAATATTACCTATCAAGAAGACCCAAAGGATACCACCGGCACAGGTTTAATTACCACTATTTTATTAAATCCTAGAAAGAAATATACCTTCGATGCCAGCTTTGATGCTTATACTTCGACCATCCAGCAATTTGGGATAGGGTTTACCGGCGGACTCCTAATTCGAAATGTATTTCGAGGAGCTGAAAATCTGGAGATTTCAGCCAACGGAAGTGTGGGTTCTTCTAAGGATAACGCAGATAGCAATAGTAGTTTTTTCAATACCTCAGATGTGGGGGCCAACGTAAAACTTACCTTTCCTAGAATTTTGTTTCCGCTCGATACCGATAAATTTATCCCAAAGTATACTTCGCCCACGACCACCATTAGTGCAGGGTTGAACTCCCAGAATAACATTGGTTTGGATCGACAAAACTTTAATGGGGCGTTCAGCTACCAATGGAAACCTTCCAATATTAGAACCAACCAATTCGATTTAGCCGATTTACAATATGTTCGTAATTTGAATGCCGATAGGTATTTCAGTGTCTACAAAACTTCTTTCGATCGGCTGAATGAGATTGCTCAACAAACCGGATATAATTTTCAGAATGAAGAAAATTCCCTAGGAATCCCTGAAGAAGCCAATAATTTTATACAATCGGTCTTAGATAACGACCCCAACTTAGCCATTACCCCTAAAATTACAGAGGAAATACGAAGTATTAAACAACGAAAAGATCGACTAACCGAAAACAACCTCATCTTAGCTTCCAGTTTTACTTGGACACGCGATAGCAGGGAAAACATTAATGACAAGTCTTTTTCAAGAGTGCAATGGAAAGTAGAGGTCGCTGGAAATATTCTTTCACAGGTAGCTTCTGCAGCAGGACTGGAAAAAAACGAAAACGACAACTACAAGCTTTTTGGAGTGGTATTTTCACAATACACCAAATTGGAAACCAGCTATATCCGGCACTGGAATATGGGCAGCAATACCATTTTGGCCGTAAGAGCCTTTGGTGGTATCGCCATTCCCTACGGAAATAGTACTTCCATTCCTTTTACACGAAGTTATTTTGCTGGAGGCGCCAACGACAACCGGGGTTGGCGCGCGTACGACCTAGGACCCGGAAGTAGTGGAAGCCAATTGGATTTTAACGAGGCGAATTTCAAATTAGCTTTTAATGCCGAGTATCGCTTTCCCATTTTTGGAGCTTTCAAAGGAGCTTTATTTGCAGATGCTGGAAATATATGGAATGTGTTCGATGATGTAGAAGACCCTGCTTCCCGTTTCGAAGGTATTCAAGACCTTACTGAAATTGCACTTGCTACGGGCTTCGGTCTCCGATACGATTTTGGTTTTTTTGTGGCACGGGTAGACCTAGGATTTAAGACCTACAACCCTGCCCTACCAGAAGGGGATAGATGGTTTAAACAATACAATTTCAATAACTCGGTAATCAACATCGGAATTAATTATCCCTTCTAAACCATATAAATTTTTTATTTTTGTAAGCTAAAAACCAATTTATGAGTCATTCTATAAAACCCGGTGTGGCCACTGGGAAAGAAGTTCAGGAAATTTTCAAACTTGCTAAAGAAAAGGGATTTGCCCTTCCCGCCGTAAACGTGGTAGGTTCCAACACCATCAATACTGTTTTAGATACCGCAAAGGAATTAAATTCGCCCGTGATTATACAATTCTCCAATGGAGGTGCACAGTTCAATGCGGGAAAAGGTCTTTCCAACGAAAACCAAAAGGCAGCCATCGCAGGAGGGGTTGCCGGAGCACACCATATACATGCACTTGCAGAAGCTTATGGGGCGTCTGTTATTTTACATACCGACCATTGTGCCAAAAACCTATTGCCTTGGATCGACGGCTTGTTATCGGCGAGTGAATCTCACTACAAGAAAACAGGTCGTTCTTTGTATAGTTCGCATATGATTGACCTTTCCGAAGAGCCCTTGGAAGAGAATATTGAAATCTGTAAAGGCTATTTGGAGCGCATGAGCAAGATGAACATGACCCTGGAAATTGAATTGGGAATTACTGGAGGGGAAGAAGATGGCGTGGACAATACCGATGTAGATAGCTCAAAATTATATACCCAACCCGAAGAAGTAGCCTATGCGTACGAAGAACTTAAAAAAGTAAGCGATCAATTTACGATTGCTGCGGCCTTCGGAAATGTGCACGGGGTGTACAAACCGGGAAATGTAAAACTGACACCAAAGATTTTAAAGAATTCTCAGGAATACATTCAGAAAAACTACGGAACCGGATATAACCCTATCGACTTTGTATTCCACGGCGGAAGTGGTTCTACCCTAGAGGAAATTAGGGAAGCGATTGGCTACGGAGTGGTAAAGATGAATATTGATACCGACCTTCAGTTTGCCTTTACGGAAGGCATTCGCGATTACATGGTCAATAATGTGGATTATTTACGTACGCAGATTGGAAACCCCGATGGTGCAGATATTCCGAATAAAAAATTCTACGATCCCCGAAAATGGTTACGTGAAGGAGAAGTAACCTTTAAAAAACGATTGATTCAGGCTTTTGAAGACCTTAACAACGTAAACACCTTATAACACCAAACAAACCTATATACTATGGCTTGGTTTAAAAGAACAAAAAAAGGGATTCAAACCCCCACCGAACAGAAAAAGGATGTGCCTAAAGGACTTTGGTACAAATCCCCTACCGGAAAAATTGTCGATGCCGATGAGCTGGAAGAAAATTTCTACGTGAGTCCGGAAGATGGCTACCACGTAAGGGTTGGAAGTAAAGAATACTTTGAAATCCTTTTTGATGATAATAAATTTAAGGAATTGGATAAAAATTTGGTTTCCAAAGACACCCTTAAATTTGAGGACAAAAAGAAATACACCGATCGTTTAAAAGATGCTCAAGATAAAACCGGGTTGAAGGATGCGGTACGGACTGCCGTAGGAAAATCCATGGGTGAAGACTTGGTGGTGGCCTGTATGGACTTCAGTTTTATTGGAGGTTCTATGGGAAGTGTGGTAGGTGAAAAAATTGCCCGCGCCGCAGAATATGCCTTAAAAAAGAAAGCTCCGTTTATGATCATTTCCAAAAGTGGAGGTGCCCGTATGATGGAAGCCGCTTTATCGTTAATGCAGTTAGCGAAGACCAGTTCCCGTTTGGCACAATTGGCCGATGCGAAGATTCCTTACATTTCATTATGTACCGACCCAACTACTGGAGGAACCACAGCATCTTTTGCCATGTTGGGCGATATCAACATTAGCGAACCTGGAGCCTTGATAGGTTTTGCAGGACCTCGTGTGGTAAGGGATACCACCGGAAAAGAACTGCCCGACGGTTTCCAAACGGCAGAATTTGTTTTGGAACACGGTTTCCTAGACTTTATTAGTCACCGAAAAGACTTAAAAAGAAAAGTAAATCTCTATTTGGACCTGGTATTAAACCGACCTTTACGGGAAAAACAACTTGCTTAAAAAATAAAAAACCCCGCCACTTGGCGGGGTTTTTTTCAACTAACTTATTGTTTTATTACAAACCGAGAACTACCGGATATTCGTTCCCATTAAAAATAATGGTCGCAATGGCATCGCAATCCCCATCCCCGAAATCCAAAGTACCCGTAAGGCCTTCTTGGGTAACCTCAATACGGCCGCTCACCAAATACAAACAACTTAACTTTCGTACCAAGGTTTCGGTAACCACACCCGTACGCTCAAAACCATTACTCAAATTGGTTTGCCAGTTCCCATCAATAAAATAAACATTGTCGGCCCATATACCACTCCCTACTCCATCAACCCACTCGGCAATACGTTGCCCTGTTCGGGTGGCGGTAACCGGAGTATCTGGAAAACTCACTTCAATCGATTCGTTTACGGTAGACTCTGGATTGCCATTACCGTTGGCTACTTTTCGAAGAATGGTTCCCCCACCCGTTACACTATTTCCATTATAGGTATAATCTACATAATTATAAGTGATGTTTCTTTGACCCGCTACCAACGGCCCGTATTCCAAATCAATAGACCCTGTTACAAAAGCTCCATTGGCCAATTCGCAACCGTCTCCAAAATCGATCACAATGGTACCCCCATTATTACCCCCACCAGAAATGGTAAAAGAGGTACACTCTGGAAAGATATCGTTCCCAGACATACGCCCTGGCTCTTCAATTCTTACATAACCGCCTTCTACAATATTTTGGGTACCTTCTACAATATTGTCGGTCTTAGCGACCAAGGCCGTGTCTTCAGCAGAAAAATTAACCTCTTCTGGGTCTTCCGCATCGTCTTTGTTACAGGAAATGATTATTAAGCCCAAAGCCAATAAAGGAAGCAGGGCCATTTTCTTTAGGATGGTTTTCATAATTTGGGTTTTTAAATGTTATAACACTATGACTAAAAAAACGTCTCATAGTTTGATTACGTATTTTCAGTAATAAATATTTATACAATACTACCTTTTTTTTCAATACGATTTTGTATTTTTGCCGCTCGGTAATCAAAAGGTTATCAACATACATAAAAATCATTTAAATAATATTGGCATGTATCTAACATCAGAAAAGAAAAAAGAAATTTTCAAAAAACACGGAAAGAACGAGAACGATTCTGGTTCTGCAGAAGGACAAATTGCATTGTTCACACACCGTATCGAACACTTAACACAGCACCTTAAACAAAACCACAAAGACTACAACACAGAGCGTTCTTTGGTAAAAATGGTTGGTAAGCGTCGTTCTTTGTTAAACTATTTAATGAAGAAAGATATTACCCGTTACCGTGCTATTGTAAAAGAATTAGGACTACGTAAGTAATCTATACCAAGGGACACTTTTGTGTCCCTTTTTATTTTTCAGGATACTTTCTGAAAACTCTTTGAAATAAAAAAGCTACCCTAAGTTTTTCATTGGTCCCACCACAACAACACAACCTTTGACTGATAACCAGTCAGTGACCATTAAAAACCGTCTGCCTATGGCAGACAAGAATGAAGAACAAAATGATACCAAAAACTTTTAATGAGGTTATAGACCTTGGAGACGGTAGGGAAATCTCTATCGAAACTGGAAAATTGGCGAAACAAGCCGATGGTTCTGTGGTAGTAAGAATGGGAGATGCTATGTTGCTTTGCACCATTGTAAGCAACAAAGAAGCAAGTCCCGTAGACTTTTTACCCCTTACGGTAGATTACCGTGAAAAATTTGCCGCTGCAGGGCGTTACCCTGGCGGCTTCTTTAAAAGGGAAGCAAGACCCAGCACCGAGGAAGTTCTTACCATGCGATTGGTAGACCGTTGCTTACGCCCACTTTTCCCAAAAGATTATCACGCGGAAACCCAAGTGATGATTCAATTAATGTCTCACGATGACAATGTTATGCCCGATGCTTTGGCTGGTTTGGCGGCTTCGGCAGCCATTCAGTTAAGTGATATTCCTTTTGAATGTCCTATTTCTGAAGCACGTGTCGCCCGTATCAATGGCGAATTTGTTATCAACCCAAGCTATGAAGCGCTTCAGGAAGCAGATATCGATATCATGGTAGGTGCTTCAGAAGATAGCGTGATGATGGTAGAAGGCGAGATGAAGGAATGTAGCGAAGAGGAAATGGCTGAAGCTATTAAATTTGCACACGAAGCCATCAAAGTACAGTGTCAAGCGCAGGTAAGACTCGCTGAAAAAGTAGGTAAAAAAGAAACCCGTACTTATGAAGGAGAACGGGAAGACGAAGCCCTTCAGCAAAAAGTATACGAAGCTTCATATAGCAAATGCTATGACATTGCCAAGCAAGGAAGCACCAAACAAGAGCGCGGTGAAGCTTTTGCTAATGTAAAAGAAGAAGTGAAAGCCTTGTTCAGTGAGGAAGAACTTGAAGAAAATGGAGACTTGATTTCCAAATACTTTAAAATTGCCCATAAAGAAGCCGTACGCGACGTAGTGCTAAAAGAAGGAATCCGTCTGGACGGAAGAAAGACCACCGACATCCGACCTATCTGGTGTGAAGTGAATTACCTTCCATCCACACATGGTTCGGCGATCTTTACCCGTGGGGAAACGCAAGCCTTGGCAACCGTAACCCTAGGAACTTCCAGAGAAGCCAATGTAATCGACTTACCTACCCTTCAAGGGGAAGAGACTTTCTATTTGCATTATAACTTCCCTCCTTTCTCAACTGGGGAAGCCAGACCTATTCGTGGAACTTCACGTCGTGAGATTGGACACGGAAACTTGGCACAAAGAGCTCTAAAAGGAATGGTACCAGACGACTGTCCTTACACCGTTCGTGTGGTAAGTGAAGTACTGGAAAGTAACGGTTCTTCTTCGATGGCAACCGTATGTAGCGGTACCATGGCATTGATGGATGCAGGGATTCAATTAACAAAACCGGTAAGTGGAATCGCTATGGGATTGATTACCGACGGAAAAGACTTTGCGGTTTTAAGTGATATCCTTGGAGATGAAGATCACCTAGGGGATATGGACTTTAAAGTAACCGGAACAGAAGACGGAATCACCGCTTGCCAAATGGATATTAAAATCAAAGGTTTAAGCTATGAAATTTTAGTTAAAGCCTTAAAGCAAGCCCGTGACGGAAGACTTCATATCTTGGAGAAATTAACCGATACCATTGCGACGCCAAACGAAAATGTGAAAGCGCACGCACCTAAGATTGTATACACCGAAATGCCTGAAGATTGCATTGGCGCCTTTATTGGACCCGGTGGAAAGAACATTCAGGAGCTTCAAAAAACAACCGAAACTACCATCGTGATCAATGAAGCCGATGGAAAAGGAATCGTGGAGATTTTAGGAACCAACCAAGAAGGAATTGAAAAAGTATTGAAAGCTGTGGAAGCCCTTACTTTTAAACCTGAGGTAGGTAGTGTATACGAGGTGAAAGTAATCAAGCTTTTAGACTTTGGAGCTGTAGTGGAATACATGGATGCCCCTGGCAAAGAAACCTTATTACACGTTTCTGAATTAGCTTGGGAACGCACCGAAAATGTCACCGATGTGGTAAACATGGGGGATGTCTTGGATGTGAAGTACTTCGGTATTGATCCTAGAACCAAAAAGGAAAAAGTTTCCAGAAAAGCGTTACTTCCAAAACCGGAAAGTTATAAGGAACGCCCTAAACGTGATGACAAACGTAGTGGAGGTCGTGACAATCGTGGTCGCGACAACCGTAATCGAGATAAGAACAGAGACTAAATAGGTTTCCAAACTTATAGATCCGAAAACGCCTTTCAGCAATGAAGGGCGTTTTTTTTTGTAATGGACGCAACTTTTTTTCAGAATACAGACTAGCGTATAGAAGCAGGCTTGCAGGAATTGCATTATTCACTTAAATAAAAATTTTATGAAGACCTTTATTCAAATCATCTTAATTCTTGTGACAACCACATATAGTATTGCCCAACAACAGGATTGGTCTGTTCATTTTGGTGGAGAGGATTACGAAGCTCCTATAAATATAAAGGAAGATGGACAAGGAAACGTCTATGTTCTAGGGTATTTTTTAGGAACTACAGACTTTGATCCCGGACCAGAAGTTGTTGAGATTACAGCCAATGATGGTGCGGTTTATGTAGCCAAATATACCGAAGCAGGCAATTTTGTCTGGGTTAAAACCATACATGCCACCGAAAATATTGAAAGTGACCATATGACTGTAGATCAAAACGGAAATCTTGTGCTCTCATTATTTTATAGAGGGGATATCGACTTAGATCCCAACGCAGGGGAATTACTATTTACAAGCTCGGGAACAGATATGGCCATTGTAAAACTAACACCCAATGGAGAACTCCTCTGGGGGCAGTCCCTTGGGAGCGCTGAAGATGATTATGCAAACGAACTTATTACCACCCAAGATAATGGTATTATCCTTAGTGGGATTTTTCAAAGCAGTATGGATTTTGATTTTTCAAATGGAAATACCACCTTAACTCCACAAGGTGAATGGGACTCCTTTTTATTGAAACTTTCCCAGGAAGGTACTTTTGAATGGGTTAAACAGCTAGGGGGCAGCAATGGCTGGGTCTCTGCCTACAACCTTTCTGTATCTCAAGACAGATTACTTGTTACTGGCCATTTTCAAGGTATGGTAGATGTAGACCCTAGCAACGCTACTTTCCAGCTATCTAGTACTTTGCCCGACAGAAGAGCCGTTTTTAATGCTTCGTTTGATGATAATGGAAACTTTCTATGGGCCCATAAACTGGAAGCAGAAGACCCTACTTCTTTTGTAAGTATTACAAGTAATCATGCCAGTGCCAACGGTGAATTCTTTATTGGCGGGGGATTTAGCAGCACAGTGGATTTTGATCCAGGAATTGGGACCGATATCATCGAACCAATCTACCAGGACGCATTTATCCTAAAATTGGATCTACAAGGCAACTACCTTTGGGCAGCCACTTTTGGAGGGGCCGATGCATGGTTCAATCTAACCTCTAAAATTGTGACGGACGCTAACAATAATGTAATTGGCACTGGAAGGTTTTTGGCCACAACCGATTTTAACCCAGATCCTAACGCTACCAACCAACTCACGTCCAATGGAGAAAAAGATGCTTTTTTAGTGAAGCTGGATGAAAACGGAAGCTTTATTCATGCCAGTAGCATAGGCGGAAGCGGTAGGGATGTTGGTACGGCATTGAGTATTGATGCTTCAGATAACATTTACCTAACCAGTACTTTTAGGGAAACTGCCGATCTGCAATTTGGCCCTGAAGAAAATTGGGTCACCTCCCAAGGAGATGCCGACTGCTTTATGACAAAATTGAGCAGTACTTCGTTAGGCGTTTCCAGTAATGCATTGACAAATACCCTATTCAAAATATATCCCAATCCTGTGAAAACCATTCTAAATTTTCAAGGCATCGAAGAACCCATCCGTGCAATTTCAATCTATACCTCACTAGGAAATCTTGTGTTACAAGAAAAGCCCCTTATTGGTAGTAACGTTGATGTTTCCTCATTATCTTCAGGAAGTTATATTATTCAAATACGTACTGAAAAAGGATTTTCAACAAGAAAATTCATAAAAAAATGATTACTATTGAAGCCATTAGCTGTGAATAGCCACTCTTTAGAACATATCATTTCAGAATGCCAAAAAAATAAAAGGAAGGCACAAAATGAACTTTTTACGAAGTATAAAGACACCCTCTACTTCCTTTCCTTGAAATACTGCAGGAACGAAGCCGATGCGGAGGACAACCTTCAGGAATCTTTCATGACCATTTTCGAAAAAATAAAAACCTATAAAGGGAAGGGTTCTTTTGAAGGCTGGATGAAACGGATAACCATTTACAAGGCCATAGACCGATATAAGAAACAAAAGGAGTTTCCCACCGAAGAATTCCCCAGTTTAGAAGATACCAGTATCGAAAAAGAGCTCACCAAAATCCCCTTAGGTACATTATTAGGATTTGTTCAGGAATTACCCGATCAATACCGGTTGGTGTTTAATTTATTTCAGTTAGATGGCTATTCGCATAGAGAAGTATCGCAAATGCTCTCTATTTCTGAAAGTACTTCTAAGTCCAATTACCATAGGGCCAAACTTATATTAAAACAAAAAATAACCGACTACCATTTGGAAGTCCAAAAAAATAAACCAAGTTATGGATCGTAAAGAAGATATCGGAAAGCTTTTTGAAGAAAAGCTACAGCAAGGCAACGCTTCTCCCCAGACGACCTCTTGGGACACCCTGAAAGATTCCCTGGATGAAAAGGATCGAAAAAAGAAAAAACGCCTATTCTTTTTATGGCTCACGGGAGCAAGTACCGCACTCCTCCTATTATACCTTTTGGCCGCTTCAGTTTCTAAAAAGAATTCCCCTAACAGCCTTCAAGAAGATATTACAGTATGGGAATTGGATAGTCTTTCCAACAAAACCGATAGCACCCCAACCTATCGTGAAACGGAAGAAGTTTTTAAAATTGTAACCAAGGACCGCTTAAAGTCTTCAGAAAAAGGGGGAAGCCCTTCTGCTACTGAAAGCGCCGTTTCAGAAACTTCAGATAACAAGAAGAAATCTTCCGAAGAAAGCCTAAAGGATGCCACAAATACTACCTTAAAAGAGGAAGTTTCAGAAAAGAAAACTTCAGGAACCCAAAAAAGTGATCATACGCTTTGGACCGAGAAAAGCGATCAAGTAAAAACGAAGTATTATTACTACAACGATTCCACCAAACAGAACATGGTCATTGAAGATCCAAAAGTAATCGACAGTATTTTAAAAAACACCCAGAAAACCAAGGATTCCATAAACGAATAAGGATTTATTTAACAGAAAATATTTTAGCATCCCTTAAAAGGAAAAAAGACAAATTCACTACCTTTAAGGAATGCTTTGGGCTTCCAATAAAAGCCTTCAGCTAAATTGACAAATAAAAACACAAAGTCAAATGAGCACCCATTGGAATAAAGAAGAATTAAAAATCTATTTATTAATCTATTGCGCTCAAGCCAATTTTAATGAGACTCCGCAAGAGATTGACTATATAAAAGCGAAGGCGCAGCACACGGATTTTGAGAAGATTCATGCCGAATTTGAAAAAGACAACGATTACCAAAGTCTTGAAAAAATTGAAGCCGCTATAGAGGCTCATGGTTTATCCAGCACCGAAATTGATCATTTGTTTGACGATATTAAAACCCTATTTCTCAAAGATGGGGATTACGACATTTTAGAGCAAAACCTCTATCGAGGTTTACAGCATTTATTGAAGTAGTTGTAATGAATAATGTACCCTATCTTAAAATAAAAACCACTTTTTTGTAACATTTTGGTTTCTTTTTACGTATAACCCAATACGAAAGGAAAATTTAATTAAAAAAGTTAGGAGAACCCCTTAATGAGACAACTTAAAATTACCAAGCAGGTTACCAACAGGGAAACCGCTTCATTGGACAAGTATCTACAAGAAATTGGTAAAGTTGACTTAATCACCGCAGACGAAGAAGTAGAATTGGCACAACGCATTAAAGCGGGTGACCAGCGCGCTTTGGAAAAATTGACCAAGGCCAATCTTCGTTTCGTTGTTTCGGTTGCAAAACAGTACCAGAACCAAGGTTTAACCCTTCCCGATTTGATCAACGAAGGAAACCTAGGGCTTATAAAAGCCGCACAACGTTTTGACGAAACCCGTGGGTTTAAGTTCATCTCTTATGCCGTATGGTGGATCCGCCAATCCATTCTTCAGGCATTAGCAGAACAATCCCGTATTGTACGACTTCCTTTGAATAAAATTGGAAGCATCAATAAAATAAACAAGACGTTCGCATTTTTGGAGCAATCGCACGAGCGCCCACCTTCTGCGGAAGAAATTGCCAAGGAATTGGACATGACCATCAACGATGTAAAAGAGTCTATGAAAAACTCTGGTCGTCATGTCTCTATGGATGCGCCTTTGGTAGAAGGGGAAGATTCCAACCTCTACGATGTTTTACGTAGTGGCGAATCGCCCAATCCAGACCGTACTTTATTGCACGAGTCCCTACGCACTGAAATTGAGCGTGCTTTGGAAACACTTACCCCACGTGAAGCAGATGTAATTCGTCTGTACTTTGGGTTAGGAAACCAGCACCCCATGACCTTGGAAGAAATTGGTGAAACCTTCGACCTTACCCGTGAAAGGGTACGCCAGATTAAGGAAAAAGCCATTAGAAGACTCAAGCATACTTCTAGAAGCAAAATCCTTAAAACCTATTTGGGCTAAGACCCTGAAAGCAACAACAGTTAAAAAAATAACTGTTCGTTTTTTGATTGATGAATGACCTCCGGCTGATTACCGGAGGTTTTTTTGTTTAACATTTAACTTTTAAGAAGTGTTAAAAATTCCCCGTCATTACTAAGTTTTTTTATATTTAGCAAAATATATCGTTAAACAAAAAATTAGAATGCCACACTCTATTTGCTATGTAAGCAATTCTGCGGAAGGATTGAATAAAGAACAACTAGAAGCAATTTTGAACAAAACCTACACTAACAATTCCTTAAAAGAGATTTCAGGAATCCTATTGCACTCTATGGGACATTTTTTTCAGGTCATTGAAGGGGATGAAGATGAAATTTTATCCCTTTATGAAAAAATTAAAGTAGATAATAGACACCACAATATATTCGAGGTAATGAACAAGCCCCGTGAAAAACGTTTTTTTGAAGGGTACGCTACCGATTTTAAAATAATTAGAACATCGCAACAATTAAAGGATATTCTTCTGTATCTTGAAGGCCTAAAAGAAAGTTCTACCGCAGATAAACTGCACCGACTTTTACAACCTTTTATTATTGATTAAAATGAGTAAGACCCTGATTGCTCCTTCCATCTTAGCGGCCGATTTTGCCAATTTACAACGGGATATAGAAATGGTTAATGAAAGTGAAGCCGATTGGTTCCACATCGATATTATGGATGGTGTATTTGTTCCCAATATTTCCTTCGGAATGCCGGTTTTGGAAGCCATCTCCAAACATGCCAAAAAAACCATCGATGTACATTTAATGATCGTAGACCCCGATCGCTATATCAACACCTTTGCAGCACTTGGAGCTACTATTCTCACTGTTCATTATGAAGCCTGTACCCACTTACACAGAACCCTTCAAGCTATTAAGTCAGCAGGTATGCAGGCAGGTGTTGCACTTAACCCGCATACACCCGTTTCACTTCTGGAAGACACCATTCAAGATATTGATTTGGTATGCATGATGAGTGTTAATCCTGGGTTTGGAGGACAAAGTTTTATTGAGAATACTTACCATAAAGTAAAAACGCTAAAACAACTGATTACAGCTAAAGGCGCTTCCACTAAAATAGAAATTGACGGAGGGGTCACCAGTAAAAATGCCCAACAACTTAAAGAAGCGGGAGCAGATGTGTTGGTGGCAGGGAGTTTTGTATTTCGCTCTGAAAACCCAACCAAGACCATTTCAGAATTAAAGAAGCTTACTTCTTAATTGCCAAGATTTATAAATTTAGATTCCTAGAAAGGGAATGCCTTACCTAAAATAGCTACTTTTAAGCATGCAGGGAGCACCTTCTTTCGATTCTTGGACCATTCTTTTTTTATTTGCCATTGGATTAGGCTTATTTTTATCCAGCATAATCGGTACAAGCAAGAATAGAAATAACCTTCCTATTGCCTTTTTATTACTGGGGTTTTCAATTATTCTGATACAGTATGTATTATACTGGACAAAACATACAACCTTATTTCCTTATCTCGGAATGCTTCCGCATGTTTGCTATTATAGTACAGGGCCACTACTATATTTATATTTTCAAAAGATTTACCATAAAAAGCCTTCGCTTTCCTATTCCCCTCATTTTATTCCGGCCCTTTTGGTTTTATTCACCTACGCTTCTTTACTTATTAATCGTTTAGGAGGGGACTTGGAGATTCCGTGGCTTTGGTTTTCTAGAAACCCTTGGTTTATAGCACTCCATTTAAGTATTTATTTTATACTCTGCCTAAAATTGAAGCTTGCTCAAAAAAGTGCTACCCAATACGATCAATTAAGAGCAAAATGGTCTAAAGCACTATTGTTTCTTTATGGTACTTTTACCTTAGCATATAGTTCGTATTATATCCTCGTACGTTTTCCTTTCTTTAATAACGAATGGGATTATGCCATCTCTATTGTAATGTCATTTTCCATCTACACTATTGGGTATTTTGTGATCAAGGAACCCCAAATATTTAATGGTGAATTTTTTTCCGAAGTATTTCTTCCTAAAAAACAAATTGCTTCCGAAGAAGACGTCATGGAAGAAAGCCTCTACGAAAAATTAATCCGATGTATGGAAAATGAAAAACCCTATACCAATAATGAACTTCGTATGGTACAACTAGCCGATCAATTAGGGTTTTCGGCACACTTTCTTTCAAAAGTAATTAATGAAAAGTCTGGAAAAAACTTTAATCAGTTTGTGAATGATTACAGACTGGAAGAAGCCCAACAATTACTATTGGAACTTCCGAATGAACCTATCAAAACTATTTACTTCGAAGTAGGATTCAATAATAAAGCTACGTTCTACAATGCCTTTAAGGAGAAATACAAATGCACTCCCTCGCAGTTCAGGAAAACACATATTTCTTCCCAAATTCATAAAACTGGAGTTTAGAATCATAATTCTAAACTACTTTACAATAGAGTTTGATCAATTTAGTGGATGTAACCAAAAAACATACACTATGAAATTACTTAAACTTTTATCGATTTGCTTGATCTTTTTCACATGTTGGAACCTATCGGCTCAAAATGACTACTATATTTATGTTAGTGATGCTGGAGGCTTTAATGTAGATGGCCCTTGGCAGATAATTCGCTACGACTTGGATGGGAGCAACCCATTGGTGTTAGTGGATGATACTTTTTTTGAATCTGAAAACATTGGCTGGCCACAAGATATCCTCTTCTTGGAAGATCAAAACGTAATGTTGGTATCTTGCCTCGTTGGAAACCGAATCACAAAACACAATGCACAAACAGGTGCTTACATTGAAGATTTTGCTTCAGTCCCAGGGGGACCTACACGAATGAAGTTGGGAGATGACGGCTTTATTTATGTAGTTCAATGGAGCAATACAGATAACAAAATTTTACGCTTCCAAGAAGATGGCACTTTAGAGGGTGCCTATACCAATATTGGAGTAGGTACCGGCATTGGTATCGACTGGGATTCTACGGGAAACCTTTATATCACTTCGTATGGCGGAAACGCAGTAAAACAATTTGATGATACAGGAGTAAGTCAAGGAGATTTTATTGATAGCAATCTCAATGGTCCTACAAATGTTCATGTTGAAGACAACGGGAATTTCCTGGTACTCAATTGGGGAGGTGGAGATGTTGTAAGGTTTGATAGCTCCGGGAACTTTCTGGAAATCTTTACCAATGCTGTTTCCCAACCCGAAGGAATAGCCCCCCACCCTTCTGGTGGATATCTTATTGGAAATGGCGGAAATGCCAGTATCGATTTATTTATGGAAGATGGGACCTTTGTGGATAACGTAGTGGAAAGTGGAAGCAGCGGACTCGTACAACCCAATGCTGTAGTACTTCGGGATGCAACCCTTGGGGTGGGAGCGGTTAAAAAAGACAAAAAAATAATTGTCATTCCTTCCGTAGGAACTTTTTTTCAGTTACACACACAACATTCGCTGTCCATTGAGTCGCTAGAGCTCTTTAACCTACAGGGACAAAAAGTAGCCTCCCTACCTTTGGAAAAAAACACATGGGATGCAAGTAACCTTCAAGAAGGAGTCTATTTCCTAAAAGGAACCTCTTCCGAAGATACCTATTTACAAAAAATTGTCGTGAAAAAGTAAGTTTTCCAAGTATTCAAGAATGCCTGCTTCCTTCATGAAGCAGGCTTTTTCTATCTTTGCACAAAAGAATACCCTTGAATACCAAAAAAGATGTCGTCATTATTGGCGGAGGCCCTATAGGAATTGCCTGTGCCCTAGAATGCAAAAAAAGAAACCTCGATTACTTGGTTCTTGAAAAAGGAGCGCTTGTCAATTCGCTCTACAACTACCCCTTGAATATGACCTTTTTTTCTACTTCAGATAAGTTGGAAATTGGCGGTATTCCCTTTATCACCAAACACCCCAAACCCCATCGCGATGACGCCTTGGAATATTACCGAAGGGTGGCTACTTCTTATGAATTGAAGATCCATTTATACGAAAAGGTAAGTTCGGTTAAAAAAAATGAGGATACCTTTTTGGTCACTACGGAAAAAGCGAAGTATACTACCCTAAATATCGTTATTGCCACAGGTTTTTATGACATTCCTAACCTGCTGAAAGTCCCTGGGGAAGAACTTCCCAAAGTGCAACACTATTTTAAAGAGGCACATCCATTTGTGATGCAAAAAACGGCTGTGGTTGGCGCTAGCAACTCTTCGGTAGACGCCGCTCTGGAAATTTGGCAAAAAGGAGGGGAAGTTACGATGATTGTTCGTGGTCCCAGTATTGGGGAACGCGTAAAATATTGGGTGAAACCGAATATTGAAAACCGCATTGAAGAGGGGAGCATCCAAGCGTATTTCAATTCTGAAATCAAGGAAATTAAACCTCATGAACTAGTAATTCAAACTCCCGAAGGGGAAAAGATACTGGAAAACGATTTTGTCGTGGCCTTGACAGGCTATCAACCCAACCTATCCTTTTTAAGGAGTTTGGGCATACAACTGTCGGAAGATGGTAAGTACCTTCCGCAATACAATCAAGACACCATGGAAACCAATGTCCCTGGAATTTATTTAGCGGGCGTTATTTGCGGTGGGATGGAAACCCATAAATGGTTTATTGAAAACTCCCGAATCCATTCAGAATTGATTGCAAAAGCGATTGCCAAAAAACTTCAATAACCTGCAAAGCGGAAATTTAGCATCTTCTGTGTCGCAGTATAAATTTCTGGAAAGTGCTCTTTTAAATCCTTTGGAGATTCAAAAAAATACTCCGCCAAAACGGCCATAAACTCATATTGATTGGTAAAAGCATATTCCCTAAAAAAACGCGTCTCATCCAGCTTATCCTTTACCTCCTGGTGGGTCAACCTTTTTAAGATATTCTGAAATTGCTTGGTAAATCGTGTTGCATCAATGTCCCGACTCCGTTTAGCTTCCAGTTGCATGGCATGCATAAACTCGTGAATCCCTAAGTTGAGATTATCATTGGTAATTTGATAGCCCTGCTCAAAATCTTTCCAAGATAGCACCAACGCCTTTTCCCGGGGATTGAATTCCCCTTTGTGATAACTTTCATTTAAGTTACTGTAAAACTCATCTGGATAAATCAATACAAAATCGATTAAACTATACTCATAGTTTTTTCTTCCAAAGGAAAGCATACATCCAACAGCAGCAATAAGCACTTTCATTCGTTCGGTCACCGTAAGTACGCCACGTCCTACAAACTTTTTTTCGGAAAGAAACATGGCCACCCGATGCTGAAATTGCCGTTTTTCCCGCTTTGAAAGCATGTGGTAGAAATCTAATTCCGACTCTAAAATAGCAAGCTGACCCTTAGTCAGTTTTTTGTATACAAAATAATGACGATAAAAGGGCTTATCGTATTTGTCGGCATACCAGTTTTCAAAAACCCTAAAGAGAAACAGCCCGAAACCCAATAAGACAATTGCATAGGCATAAGGCGCCATCCAGCTTATCTCTTCGTTAGGTTGTAATAATAGCATCATACAGATTTGGGATGGGTAAGATAATGATAATTTGCAAAACCCTAATTATCTGTATAAAACGTCAAAAAAGGATGTTTATTTTTTACTACTATCGCCTTTAAACTGTTGCGAATTATTTTTGAACAGCACGTTAAAAGTAGTTAAAGACCCATAACATCGCGTAATGTACTGCTGAAGATCCACTTTATCTTGATCGTCCAAGCCGGAATGGGAATTGATTTTTTGCTCCATAACCCTTAAACGGTCACGAAGCATGACAATTTTATGGAAAAACGTTTCCATAGGAAGCTCTTTATTGGCAAGATTGACGTCCTTTGGTTGCAAGATTAGGGTACCGCCTTTATACTTATCGGCAATAGGTACAATTTCACTAGCGTCACTCCATTTTTTTAAGATTTCCCGCAGCGTTCGCTCTACTTCATAAAAACTCACAGTATCCAAATCATCTTCAGAAGCTTCAATCACCTCAAAATCGTCATCTAATGGAATGGTCTCAAGACCATTGTCTATAAAAGTCACCCAATACATTCGGGAGTCTACGTTGGTAATTACCCCTTTTCCAAATTCGGGATGGTTAATTCGGGAACCGATAGCTAATAATTGATACATCATATTTTTTATTTCAGAATAGTAAAAATAACAAGTTTACATTTCAGATAAAAGCGAAATGATTTTCATTTATTTTTAATGTTGAATTTATGTATCTTCGCATCCTGAAATAGAAGCACAATGAGTTTACAGAAAAATATCATGGATGCCATGAAAACTGCCATGAAGGAAAAAAATGCTACAGCATTGGAGTCCTTACGCGCCGTAAAATCGGCGTTACTTTTAGCACAAACCGAGAATGGTGCTAAAGCAGAAATTTCTGAAACTGAAGAAATAAAAATCTTACAGAAGCTTGTAAAACAAAGAAAGGATAGCGCTGCTATTTATAAAGAGCAAGGTCGGGAAGATCTGGCGCAACCCGAGTTGGATCAAGCAGAAGTAATTGCCCAGTTCTTGCCTGCGCAAATGAGTGCGTCGGAAATTGAGAAAGTGGTGGAAGATATCATTGCAAAGACTGGGGCTAACTCTATGGCAGACATGGGCAAAGTAATGGGAATGGCCAGTAACCAATTGGCTGGAAAAGCCGATGGCAAGACTATTTCAAACATAGTAAAAGCTAAATTGTCTTAAGTAAAAGATTAAGATTCCTGCCTTCGCAGGAATTTGGCCGCGTAGTTCAACTGCCCTTTGGGGATTTGTCGAACCACG
>CEQG01011819.1_pt1 | contig 46653 bp, 45 predicted proteins | sample 350301 | NCBI WGS metagenome assembly CEQG01 (sample SAMEA2621242, study PRJEB7988) | marine metagenome | isolation source: saline water (ENVO:00002010), including | reverse complement strand
TATCTACATCGCCACTGCCTTTTATCTCGATTTTCCACATGGCACCTATGGACGGGTCTATAGAGAAATCTCCTAAAACTATTTTATATCCAATTTCGGGTGAAAAGAAAGAAAAGTAACTGTAGTTGCCTTCAAAATCATCTTCATCAAATTTTATATTACCGTAGGTTAGGTAATTTGCCGAGTAGAATCCCTGCCTTGTATTAGACTTGTTATAATAAGACCTGCCTCCGAATTCAAGAACAAAACCTGTTCCGTCTATATCAAAAACATCAGCATCATAATTCATGCTTCCGTACGACAGGTTTATTATTGTACTGGAGTCAGATTCCCCGGTTATAAAATCAGGAGCTTCATAAGTAAGTCCGAGTTGAGACGGGTCTGAATAATTTGCATGAACCGATATTGTGTGCTGTTTTAGTGCTGCATCATCATTATTTTCCTGCGAAAACAACAGTCCGCATGCAGACAGCGCGGCAAGGGTAAAAAGTTTTTTCATAATATTTTGTGTTTGGTTATTGTTATTGAAAGATGGAAAAACAAATTTTATGCCTAAATTATAATTGCAGAAAACGTGTAGCTTGTTTTACTTCATCATAATACAAATCATCCGGGTTTATGAGTATGCCTTTGATAAGTTGTTTCCATGACTCGTTACCTAAAATAGCAGCACAGTTGATAAGTGAATTAGTTATGGCACTGTCATTCCAGCCATTATTCCTGTCAGGATCTATTAACTGCTGCTCAAGGTAAAATTTAATGTAATATACCGCAAGAAAATGCTTTATTGCTTTTGCGTGGGTTGTAGCATGCACCAAATAAGAAGTTATTGCCTCGGCCGCATGCGGATAAGTAGCTATACATTCTGACGGGCTGCCAATCAGCATGGCCTGAAGGATGTCTGTAGCCTCATTAAAGAATTTAATATCTATAACATCTTTACCCAGTTTGATATGCAATCCTCCGTATAATGCACAAGTGCAGGCAAGGTAGCCGTTATCTACTGTATTTTTGTATCCCTCAGCTATAAGCCAGTCTTTTATTTTGTCTCTTTTACAAACAACCGCAAGGCGGCTTACCAGTTTTATCTTTCCCCAGCCATGCAGCTTACCGGCAATATCAAAGAGATCATCTTCCGGATTAGCAGATAAGTTTAGTAATGCAATTGTGCTGTAAACGGTAAGCTTTTCATAAACGGCCATAACCTTGAGCTTATCACTAACAATGCGGTTTTGGCATAAGCCCAAGACGGCTATCCCAAACTTTGCGCTGTTAATATGCGCTGTACAAAAAGCCATGTCGTGCGCAAAAGAAAAAAGATAAGGCTCAATAGGTAAAGCGTAGTTAGAAATTTCTTCGAGAAATACATCAATAACATTTAATACATCGGGTAAAGCAACAACATCCTGAAAAAATGCTGCTGCCGTTGCTTCATCCCCTGTATTGGCAATCTTTTTAAGTTTTTTTGCCAGCTCACGTATCTTTTCGGGAGGAACTACTGCTCCTTCCGGAAAATATACTGAACTGACTGTGCTGGAGTATAACTCAGGCAATTCAAAATCTACAGGCAGCTTTCCGCTAGTATCAAGCGCGTCTGCAATATACAGGTGGAGCGACTGCCGCGTTCGCCACGTGTATATGGTTTGCGGTTGTTCCTTTCGAAACATTTTGAAAAGCCTTTTTAGCATAACTAAAGCCTGTTAAACTGAAAAGATGTATCAGAGACATTAAAAAAAAGATTATGCCGACCTGTATATTTTATCGTATAAAGCCTGGTATTTTTCTTTTATAGCTTTACGCTTCAGTTTAAGCGTTGGTGTCATTTCTCCTTCATCTACCGACCATGGTTTAGGAGTGAGTTCAAATTTTTTAACCTGCTCCCAATGGCCAAACTTCTTGTTGATACCCTCTACTTCCTCTCCTATTCTTTTAACCACATCAGGATTATTGATAAGATCTTCGTTTGTACTGCCATAATTAATGCCTTTACGCTCTGCCCAGTGCTTTACAAACTCAAAATCAGGCTGAATAAAGGCCGCAGGCATTTTCTCCCCGTCGCCAATTACCATTATCTGCTCTATAAAGCGCGACTGTTTCATGGCGTTTTCTATAAGCTGTGGTGCAATATACTTACCACCGCTTGTTTTAAACATTTCTTTTTTCCTGTCGGTTATTTTAAGGAAACCATCTTTATCTATCTCCCCTATATCTCCGGTATGAAAGTAACCATCTATAATTACCTCATTTGTTTTTTCCTCATCTTTAAAATAACCCATCATTACGTTAGGGCCCTTGCAAAGTATTTCGCCATCCTGTGCAATTTTAACCTCTACACCTTTTAATGGCCTGCCTACTGTACCAATGCGGAAACCACCATTGCGCTCGTCATTAACAGCTATAACGGGAGAGGTTTCGGTAAGGCCATAGCCCTCCATAACAGGTATGCCTGCTGCGGCAAACACCCTTGCAAGGCGTGGCTGTATGGCAGCGCTGCCCGACACCATAAGCCCAAGCCTGCCGCCTAAGCCCGCCTTCCATTTGCTGAAGATAAGCTTTCGTGCCAACCACAATTTTGCGGCATATATCGGGCCGTTAGCACCATAAGGCTCATACTTAAGCCCTACCTCTACTGCCCAAAAGAAAAGCGCTTTTTTAATTCCGGTAAGGTCAGAGCCTTTGGCAATAATCTTGTCATATACTTTTTCAAGAAGCCTCGGCACTGCCGTAATAACATCAGGTGTGGCTTCTTTAATGTTATCGCTTACTTTTTCGATTGATTCGGCAAAATAGATAGACACGCCATAGTACTGGTACAGATACAATATCATGCGCTCGTAAATGTGGCATACCGGCAAAAAGCTCAGCGCCCTGAATTTACCCGCTTCAAAAGGTACCCTTTCAGCACTCATCAAGACATCTGAAGTGATGTTTTTGTGCGAAAGCATTACACCTTTTGGCCTGCCCGTAGTACCCGAAGTATAGATTACTGTAGCAAGGTCATCTTCGGTAATACTGTTTTTGATGGCCTCAACTTCCTGCTGGTTGCTTTCGTCTTTGCCAAGCTCCAGTATTTCGCTCCAGTTTTTGCAGCCGTTTATGGTATTGAAGGAATATATCTCTTTCAAACCGGTAAGATTGTGCCGTATAGACATTAGTTTTGTGTACAGCTCTTCATCAGAAACGATGCAATATACCGCTCCGCAGTGGTTGAGTATGTATTCGTAATCTTCTTCTGATATGGTAGGATAAACCGGAACGTTTTGCGCCCCTGTCTGTAATATCCCTATATCTACAATATTCCACTCAGTGCGGTTGTTAGAAGATATCACGGCTATTTTATCATCTTTCTTAACGCCCATGCGCAACAGTCCGCGCGAAAAGGCATTTGCTTTATCAAGATACTCCTTTGTAGAAGTTTTAACCCATTCATTACCATACTTAGTAACCAGTGCCTCAGGCAGGTTATATTTCTCGAGCTGGTAGTACGGAAAATCAAAAAGGCGTGTGATGGTTGTCATATATTTACATGATTTACTTTATGCAAATTAGGAAAATATATTTTATAAAGCAATATATTACATTTTGAATAATATATTCAGAAATACATTATACATCTTTTATTGATAACATTCTCATAGTAAAGTTACAGCAGTAATAAAGCCAGATGTTTTGCTTGCAATACATCACAATTTTATATTTTTACGCAGACTAAAAAATAAAAAAATAATGAAATATCTGATCATCCTGTGCCTTTTTCTTACAACGGTAGTAAATGCCCAAAATACTAAAGGTGTGAGTAAAGAAGAGCTGGCAGAAGCCGAAAAGTTATATTCTGAAATGTATGCTTCTTCGACTTTTAAAAAACTTGAAGTTGCCATGAAGACTTTAACTGAAAAAACTTATCCCGGTTTTTTTAATGAATATGGCAGATTGTATACCAAGCAAAAAGGTGAAGAAGATGTCACTTCGGCGATAATCAGTAAGCTAAAGAAAGAGCAGCCTAAAACAAAATTTTCTTCTAAGCAGGAGGCTTTTAAACTGATATTTAGTTTTGTGCAAATCTTCAGGCAGTTGTACAATGAAAATCAGGCTTTATTCACAATGTGGTATAATGCCACACCAAAACAAAGAATCAGTATTATGCAGGGCAGGCGTGGTGTTATGGTGCCGCGTTTGAGAAGTAATCAAAATAAATAAAATAAAGCCCCGCAATTGCAGGGCTTTATTTTATTAGAAGTTTAAGTCTGCAATTGTAGTTGCCTTTTGATCATAAATTTGCTGTAATGAACCGTCAAATTCGTCCAGAATATTACTATAATCTTTTACGATTTTATCAAGTTGCGCTTCAAGTTCTTTAACTTTATCATTAGCATTATTTTCCTTCAATGTTTTTATCGACGACTTCATCTTTGCTATAGCATCATCATACTGTTTACATATACCTTCTCTTTGTAATAGTAGTTCATTTATCATATCTTCAAATAGCTTGTCAATTTCAGAAGATAACTCTTTCTGCAGATTAAACCTAAACTTAGTTTCTTCTGCAGATATTTCAGATGTCATTTGATTTGATAATTTACGGGCTTTCTCTTCCTGTTCTTCAATCTGTGCATCAAGCTTCTTGAGGTAAAATTGTGGTAAATCAATCTTTATCTCAACTGGCTCCATTCTTATTTCAGGCAAATCAAGTTTTATTTCCACAAGTTTACTTGTAATTTTAGGTATATCGGTTTTTATCTCAACCGTATGCATATAAACTTCAGGAACCTTAGTTTTCATGACACAACCGCCAAACGGATTCTTAATAACACATTTTAACACCATTCGGGTTCTCGGTACATCAAACTTTATACTTTCAGTTTCCATTCGTATTTCTGGAAGATCAAATTTTATTGATTCCGTTTTCATTGAAAATTGTGGAACATCAAATTTTATTGATGTAGTTTTCCATTTAATATCGAAAGTAAAGTTTAAAACGGCTTCAACCTGGGAAGGATCAGGATTACCATCCTCAATCTCGTCCATTTCTCTTGCACTTCTTTGCTTAATTTCCTCAATTTTCTGCTGAAATTGAGCTTTTAAGGTTTCAACAATCTCTTCAATTTTAATACGTGGAGTTTCCATGATTGGCATGTTTTTAGGTTAGGATATAAAAGTATTCTTTACTAAAAACACAATCAATACCCATTAAAGGTGATTTAAATAAAAAGGGGCTGTCTCAAAAGTGTCATTCAGAACGAAGCGATAGCGAGTGAAGAATCTTAAATGGTTGATTTCGTTAAGATTCCTCCTATCGTCGGAATGACAAAATGCTAGTAAAAGCACTTTTGAGACAGCCCCTTTCATTTTCAAATTATCAAATTGGCAAATTACCTGTTCTCAATCCACTTACGGGCATTAACAAAGGCTTCGTGCCACGGTGAAACCTCATCATTGCGGCCTTCCGGGTAGTACGCCCAGTTCCACTGGAACATAGAGCGCTCTATGTGCGGCATCATTACCAGGTGGCGGCCATCATTACTGCACATCATGGCAATATCAAAGTGGCTGCCGTTAGGGTTGGCCGGGTAGCCGTTGTAGGCATATTTAGCAACAATACTGTATTTGTGTTCTTCATACGGCAGGTCAAACTTACCCTCGCCGTGGCTTATCCAAACGCCAAGCGTGCTTCCGGCAAGTGTATTCAGCATAACCGAATTATTCTCCTGCACTTTTACCGATGTAAAACCGCTCTCGTGCTTGCGGCTGTCGTTATGCAGCATGCGTGGCTTCTGCTCATGGTCGGGGTTAATAAGCCCAAGCTCTATAAATAACTGGCAGCCGTTACAGATACCAACAGAAAGGGTATCCTCGCGCTTAAAGAAATTATCAAGTGCAGCCTTTGCTTTTTCGTTATACAAAAACGCACCCGCCCATCCCTTAGCCGAACCCAGCACATCACTATTAGAGAAACCACCCACCGCACCGATGAACTGTATATCCTCCAAAGTTTCGCGCCCGCTGATAAGGTCGGTCATGTGTACGTCTTTCACATCAAACCCTGCAAGGTACATGGCGTTTGCCATTTCACGCTCTGAGTTACTTCCCTTCTCGCGGATGATTGCAGCCTTTGGTCTTGGAGCGTCACCCCCTGCCACTCTCCCAGAGAGAGGGGAGAGAATTTTACCTGTAAAATGTTCCGGGAATTTATATATAAGCGGCTGTGTTTTATAATTCACATAACGTTCTTTTGCTTTTTGCTCGCCACTTTGCTTTTGGTCTAAAAGGTATGATGTTTTAAACCATGTATCGCGTGTCTCTGCAATATCAAAAGTTAGTGTATCATCCCCATTCTTAACGGTTATGGTCTCTCCCTCTTTAGGCTCGCCTATTTTTGTAAAGTTGATGCCATTAGCTGTAAACACTGTTTCTACAGCAGCATCAGCCTGAACCACAACAGCAATATTTTCAGCAAACAAAGCCTTTATGGTATCTGCCTCATTAAGTGCAGTAAGGTCATATTCGGCGCCAAGGTTTACTTCTGCAAAGCTCATTTCCAAAAGCGTGGTGATAAGTCCGCCGCTTCCAATATCGTGCCCTGCTGCAATTTTACCTTCTTTAATTAATTGTTGCAGGGTATTGAATGCTGTTTTAAATTTAGCGGCATCGGTAATAGTAGGAACCTCATTGCCTACTTTATTCAGTACCTGTGCAAAGCTCGAACCGCCCAGCTTAAAGTTGTCGTTACTCAGGTTAATATAGTAAATGTTACCGCCGTTTCTCTTTAGTACAGGCTCTACTACTTTGGTAATATCATTACAATTACCCGCTGCCGATATAATAACAGTACCTGGTGCAATAACATCGCCATCAGGGTACTTTTGCTTCATACTGAGCGAGTCTTTACCTGTTGGGATGTTTATACCCAACTCTATGGCAAAATCACTGCAACCCTTTACCGCTTCATAAAGCCTTGCATCTTCGCCTTCATTTTTACATGCCCACATCCAGTTGGCAGAAAGCGACACGCTCTTTAAACCATCTTTAAGCGGAGCAAATACTATATTGCTTAATGCTTCACCTATAGAATTGCGGCTGCCCGCCACAGGATCTACCAGTGCCGATACCGGCGAGTGTCCTATTGATGTGGCAACGCCTTCTTTACCATTAAAATCGAGCGCCATAACGCCCACATTGTTTAACGGCAGTTGCAGCGGACCCGCACATTGTTGTTTGGCAACGCGGCCGCCCACACAGCGGTCTACCTTATTGGTAAGCCAGTCTTTACAGGCAACGGCTTCAAGCTGCAATACCTGGTTAAGGTATTCGTGAATTTTATTTTTATCGTATTGCGGAGCGTCATAATCAGCAGCTACAGTTTTGTCGCTCATAATTGTTTTTGGTGATGAACCAAACATATCCTCAAGGGCAAAATCCATTGGCTTTGCACCTGTGGTTGCACTCTTGAACGTAAACCTGTGGTCGCCCGTTACATCGCCTACGGTGTACATTGGCGAGCGCTCGCGGTCGGCAATGCGTTGTAGTATATCAATATCTTTTTCGCCGATAACAAGCCCCATACGTTCCTGGCTCTCGTTACCGATTATCTCTTTTGCAGATAGTGTTGGGTCGCCAACCGGCAGTTTGTCAAGGTCAATTAAACCGCCTGTTTCCTCTACCAGTTCGCTAAGGCAATTAAGGTGACCGCCTGCACCGTGGTCATGTATAGAAACTATTGGGTTGTTATCGCTCTCTACCAGCCCACGTACTGCATTTGCGGCGCGTTTCTGCATTTCGGGGTTAGAGCGCTGTATTGCGTTAAGCTCTATGCCTGTGCTAAACTCGCCCGTATCGGCAGATGAAACCGCAGCGCCACCCATACCGATGCGGTAATTCTCCCCGCCAAGTATCACTACTTTATCCCCTACTTTGGGTTTTTGTTTTTTACTTTGGTCTTCTTTGCCGTAGCCTATACCGCCTGCGAGCATAATCACTTTATCAAATCCCAGTTTACGGGCATCTTCTTTATGCTCGAAGGTAAGCACCGAACCCGCAATCAGCGGCTGCCCGAATTTATTGCCAAAGTCAGATGCGCCGTTAGAGGCTTTTATAAGAATATCCATCGGGGTCTGGTAAAGCCACTTGCGTTCTTCCATGCCTTTCTCCCACGGGCGGTTCTCTTCAAGGCGTGAATAAGATGTCATGTAAACCGCTGTACCGGCCAAAGGCAATGAGCCCTGTCCACCAGCAAGCCTGTCGCGTATTTCGCCTCCACTGCCTGTTGCCGCACCGTTAAACGGCTCTACGGTTGTGGGGAAGTTATGGGTTTCCGCCTTTATAGATATTACCGAATCAAACGGCTTGGTTTCATAAAAGTCGGGCTTGTCTGCGCTTTTGGGTGCAAACTGCTCTACGCGCGGGCCTTTAATAAAAGCAACGTTATCTTTATAGGCCGAAACAATATCGTTAGGATTTTCCTGGCTTGTTTTTTTAATCAGTTTGAATAGTGAAGATGGTTTTTCTTCGCCATCAATAACAAATGTGCCGTTAAATATTTTGTGGCGGCAATGCTCTGAATTGACCTGGCTAAAGCCGAAAACCTCGCTGTCTGTTAAGTTCCTGCCCAGCTTTTCTGAAAGGTTGCGCAGGTAGTCAACCTCTTCAGCACTCAGGGCAAGTCCCTCTTTTTCATTATATGCCGCTATATCGGTAACTTCAAGTATGGCTTCGGGCTGAATGTTGATGGTAAATATATCCTGGTTAAGCTCTTTATACTTCTGCGAAAGCATAGGGTCGAAGCCTGTAAAGCTTTCCTCTGTTTTATGAAATTCCTCTATACGCACAATACCGCTTATGCCCATATTTTGGGTAATTTCTACAGCGTTGGTGCTCCAGGGGGTTATCATGGCGGCACGCGGACCAACAAAAAAATCCGTCAGGACGGATTTTTCTATTTTATGTGCATTGCCAAAAAGCCAGTTTAATTTTTGTACATCTTCTGCCGAAAGCTCGTTTTGCGACTGCACCGCAAAAACAGTATTGGTCTGGTTTCCGAAGAAATGGATCATCAGTTATGTAGTTATGTTGTTGAAAGCGCAAAAATAACTATTAATTTGATGATTTGGAAATTTGGAAATGAGTTAAAAGCAGAAACTTTAGTAGACTGCAAAACAAATAAGATAAATCCGGCACTATGGCCGGATTCAGTATTTATTTTAAGCTCTTCTCTTCATTACAATCTCCATGCTCTTCACTTCTTTACCATCTTTGGTATCAAACATTTCGAGCTTGCGGGTATTTTTATCTACAATAGTATAAACCTCACGCACTTTGCATGGTTTGCCTGTCATCGGGTCGGTCATCTCACCGTTAAATGTTATGGTCTTACCGTCTTTAGACAGGTTGCCATACATTACCATCATGCCCGTGCCCATATTATCTACCCATGTAGAGATGAATTTTTTTGCTGCATTATCATAAGCTACCGTGCTTAAGCCCTCAAAGGGCATACCCATCATACTGCCCGAATAACGGCTTTCCTGATAACGCCCGCCCATTACCATTTTTATGTCCGCTACAGACTTGTAAGTTTCCGGGGGCGCACCAGGTACCATCCAGAATTTCATTTCACAATCCCAGTTACCTGTTTCTTCCGCCAATAGCTGGTGTTGCTGTCCAGGAGTCATGTAAGCCATCCAGGCCTTCTCTTCCTCTGTTTGCGCATTTGCATTAAAGCTAAGCATACCAACGGCAAGCAAAGCTAAGGTGTACATTTTTTTCATATTTAATTGTTTAGCGTTTGTTACGTTAAAAATATGAAAAAAAGGTTCCCGTTTTATAAGAATTTATTATTCGGCAGCATAATATTCATAAGCACCAATATCAGGAATTCCTGTTGAAGGGTTTGGCCTTACAGCAGTTGTTATATCAGTAATAATACCAATGTTTACAGCCGCATCAATAGCATCGGAATCTTCGCCCAGTGTTAGCACATTATCAAATGGCGCTGTAAAATCAGGGGTAATACTAAAGCCGTTTGCTATAATGCATCCATCGTTATAAGCCGCAAGTTCAGGTACATTACCATCAAACGGATACAGGCTGTTATTACGCAAACGGTTGGCGCTGTCTACAATTTTAATGAGGCAGTTATTAAACCTCGTGCTGAAAGGCTCTTCTGCCCTACGTTCTGACGAAAGCCCTAAATTGCCCGAGCCATACATAATGCAGTTATCAAACTGTGCATCCATTGCCGCTATATAAACCGCATCCGGCCTTTCTTCATAATCGTTAAGCGCAACCGGTACCTGGTTAAAATTATTAAAATAGTTTGCAAAGGTGCAGTGCTTAAAGCTATAGGTACCGCCCAGTGTACAGGCAAGCGAAGCTACCCCGGCGTTATTAGCCGCAAGGTTAGTTCCGCTGATATTGGCATTAACTGCCCATATACCAAAGTTGCGGTTATTGTAAATCTGCGAATTGGTAATGGTTAGCTTTGGTATGGTGGTATCATCGCCCTGCGGGGCTTTGGCATAAATGCCCACAGTAGCGTTTTTAAGTGTAAGGTTGCTTATAATATTCTCTTCGCCTGACATCAGTAAAATACCGAACCATTGCCCTGCTATATCTGCAAAATCAGGCTCAAGCCTGTCGCCTTCAAAAATCACTTCGTTTTCCAGTACTTCAGGGTCAGCCGACGGGGCACCATTTATAACAAGCCTCGCACCCGGGCGTACCATAAGCCCCGATTCGTCATGAAAATGTATACGTGCCCCCGGATCTACCGTAAGCGTTTCGCCATCAGGCACTGTTGCTATACCATAAATAACATAAGGCTTGGTGTTGTTCCATAGGTACTCATCGCCATTATTAGGGTCATTATGGTCAAGGTTAAAACCTTTAAGTAAAACCGGTTCACCCGGATTATCATCGCTGTCATACCGCACTGCCTCATACTGCCCCTGGTCGTTGCGCTGCGGGTACAGGAAATAAGCATCCTGTACAAGTGTTACCAGTTCTACCTTTTGGTAGTTAGCTCCATTATCAAACTCAATGCGGTCGGTATATAAAAATGTGGTGTTATCGTTGGCATATTCGCTGTAATCTATAGTTGTTTCAATAAATATATACATGCTGTCTTTTGCCAGCAGCTCTACATCATTAAATACCTTGCCGGGCATACCGTCTACCATAAGGCGGTATTTAGAGTTTTCGCCCTGCCCGAGGCGTATGCTTGGTATGCTTATATCTTTATTACTGCGGTTATATACTTTTAGCGTATAAGTACTTGAACCTATGTTGGTAAAAACAGTATCAAGGTAAACCGTATCGCGCGAAAATGAAAGGTCGCCCGTGCTGGGTTCAAATTCAAAATCGTTACGGCATGAAGCGGTAAGCAGCGCTAAAGCAGCAATAACAAAGAGTACACAATATCGCATAGCAATTAATTATTTTTGGTAAAAGTAGCTATTTCCTGTAAATAACAGTATATCATTTTGATTGTAACGCCTGTTTGGGTGTTTTAGTCTTAACACCTGCATAAACCTGCACGCCTTACTGATTTTTTGTATTTTTGCGCTTCTTAAAATAACTGGACATCCTTATGGCATTTGATAAAGAAAAAGCGCTTGAAATGTGCAACCGCTATAGCAATAATACCCTGATGCAAACCCTTGAAATTGTTTATACCGATGCAGGCGAAGGCTTTCTTGAAGCTAAGATGCCCGTGAACCCGCGGGTGCACCAGCCTATGGGACTTTTGCACGGCGGAGCAACGGTAGCACTGGCAGAAAGTGTGGGCAGTGCGGCATCTTTACTGTTCGTAAACCCGGAGCTGCAGGAGGTGCGCGGCATAGAAATATCGGCAAACCATTTGCGCAGCAAGCGTGATGGTGTTGTTACAGGTACAGCCCGTATTGTGCACCAGGGTCGCAGCCTGCACCTGTGGGAGGTAAAAATTACCGACGAGGAAGGAAGGCTGATATCCTTATGCAAAATAACCAACATGGTGCTGCCGCGCAAAAAGAGTTAACCCTACCGCAATGACTGAGATTACAGATAAAATTAAAGATCATCTTGAGGCACAACTTCCTTTTGCTGTGTATTGCAAACCGGGTGCAAGTACTGTTACAGGTTTGTTTGGCAGTAAAAACAGCATAAAAACTACAACTGATCTGAGTGGCAAAGGCTTTGTTTTTGCACCATTCTCCGGAGATGAAGCTGTTTTTTTACCCGCAGCGGAATGTGAGGTACTAACTCAGCATGTGGATTTGCCTTTAGCAGAAATTCCATCAGCACCCGAATTTACTGTTGATGTAAGTACAAAAGAGGCTTTTGAAGAGTTAGTGGAAAAATGTGTTACTGCTATTAAAAGTAATACTTTCACTAAACTGGTAGCCTCACGCACTGAAACGGTTGAGACCGATACAGATGTTGATACAATTTTCAGGAGGCTGCTCCCGGCTTACCCAAATGCTTTCCGCTATTGCTTCTATTCTGAAATGACAGGGCTTTGGATGGGCGCAACGCCCGAACAATTATTGCAGGCAAATAAGGGTAAAATACATACTGTTGCACTTGCGGGTACACAGGTATATAACGCCGAAAAAGAAGCTGTATGGCAGGAAAAGGAACAGGAAGAGCAACAAATTGTTACCGATTATATCACACAAGCATTACAGGAAAGCTGTACAAATATTACTGCCACCAGCCCCTATACATTTCGTGCAGGCAACATTGTCCACATAAAAACCGACATAACGGCACAATTAAAAAATGATATTGCGCTAAGCGATGTAATTAAAAAACTGCACCCTACCCCTGCCGTGTGTGGGATGCCCAAAGAAGAGGCGGCTGTTTTCCTGAAAGAAAACGAAGGCTATAACAGGGAATTCTATTCCGGTTTCCTGGGGGAACTTAATACGGATTTTTCGAGCGGACAGCAGGATAAATCTGATTTGTTTGTAAACCTGCGCTGCATGAAAATTAAGGATAGCACTGCTCAATTATTTATTGGCTGCGGCATCACGAAAGACAGTGACCCTGAAAAAGAATTTCTCGAAACCGTAAATAAAAGCATTACCATGCGCAGGGTTTTGTAACACCTCCTGCTCATGTTTTTGTACCTTTACATCTTTAAACAGATAACATGAAACTAGATATACTTGTTTTTGGCTCGCACCCGGATGATGCAGAATTAAGCTGTGGTGCCACGATAGCCAAAGAAATTTCGCTCGGTAAAAAGGTCGGGATTATAGATTTAACCCGTGGCGAACTGGGTACACGCGGCACTGCAGAAATTCGTGATGAAGAGGCTGCCGAAGCCGGCAGGATTCTCGGTGTCGAAGTACGGGAAAACCTGAGGTTTCGCGATGGTTTTTTCACCAATGATGAAAAGCACCAGCTTGAAGTGATAAAAATGATTCGCAGGTACAGGCCAGATATTGTAATATGTAACGCTATAGACGACAGGCATATAGACCACGGCAAGGGCAGCAAACTGGTTTCTGATGCCTGTTTCCTTTCAGGTTTAAGGAAAATAGAGACCACACATCAAGGCGAAAATCAGGAAGCATGGAGGCCAAAACTGGTGTACCACTACATACAATGGAAAAATCTTATCCCTGATTTTGTTGTGGATGTTACAGGCTTTATGGATAAAAAAGTAGCGTCGTTAATGGCATATAAGTCGCAGTTTTACGACCCGGACAGTAAAGAACCGGTAACACCTATAGCCACCAAAAACTTTAAAGAAAGTATACTTTACCGTGCGCAGGACCTCGGCAGGCTTATAAATACCGAATATGGTGAAGGCTTTACCGTAGAAAGGTATTTGGCAGTGAACGCTTTAAGCGATTTGATATAAAAAAGTTGGCTTTTTGCTTGCAGAAAAGCAAATTCGGGCTTATATTTGCACTCGCAAAATAAATGGTGATTGTAGCTCAGTTGGTTAGAGCGTCGGATTGTGGTTCCGAAGGTCGTGGGTTCGAGACCCATCATTCACCCTTAAAAGCCGGAACTAATGTTCCGGCTTTTTTTTGTTTATACTCCTCTAAAATCTTATTTTCTTCAATCTGCAAAGCATATACCCAAGTTTTAACTTTGATTAACTTTAGGTAATGTTAAACTACTGTTCGGTGTGTCTGGGTGTGTGTAATTTTGTTATATATCAAAAATGAAGCGAACCCAAAAACCGAATTGATATGAAAAAGTTAAACTACATTACAATAGCATTAATACTGATGCTCACTACCATTACAGTAAATGCACAGCACAAACTCCCCGTAAATGCGGACAAGCTTATTGCCTATAAAGGCGAAATAAAATTAGATTCTGTTAAGCAGGACCTGATGGCAGAAAAAGCAGCAGAATGGCTGAGGGCACATTATTTTTCGGGAGAAGTGGTACAGGATGAAACCGATAAAGCCCTTGTTGTAAGAGGTTTTTTCAGGATGCCTGAATTTAATGACGAAGGCACAATGTACCATGAATGCAGGATTAAGCTGGATGAAGGTAAATATACATACATGTTCCATAATTTCATTTATACAGAACCGGGCGGAGTATCTTTCCCTGCCGAATCATATCCCGCGGGATGGAAGGGCGATGAGCGGTTTTATGAGTTAATGAACAATGGCGTAACACTTATGATAGAAGACCTCCAGAAATATATGGCATCCGGTGTAGCCTCCAGATAAATCATCTCATTTGTGTTTGCAGTGTTAGTTTAAAATTGGTATAATTGCCTACCAATAAACCAAACACTAATGAACAAACTTATAACTTTATGTAAGGCTTTATTTATAGTGCTGCTTTTACAGAGCTGCAACGGAACCGAAACCTTTACCGATAACGAAATTGACCCGAAGCTGCAAGAACTGATAAGCCGTAAAAACGACAGCCTGCTTGCTGCAATGAGCAACAGCGACCTGCAATCTTTTAAAGCTTTAGGCTCCCCTGATTTTGTAAAGTTCCTCCGCAGCCGCATAGAAAGTTCCGTATGGGCATTCCGAAAAGGTGTACTGAATACCGAATATAAGATTTACAAACAATACTATAACAAGCACAGCAATACAAACAGTTATGCTAAGCTTGAATCTGAAGATGGTGATTATACTTTCACGTTTAAAAATAACACCAAAGAAACCTATGTAGCCTTACTAAAGACTTCTTACATGGGCATAGGAGATTATTTGGTGACGGTAATATATGAACTGCATGACAACCAATGGAAAGTAGATCATGTTAATGTGGGCGTTTTTGGGCAATTCGGTAAAAATGCAGGCGAATATTTCGAGCTTGCCAAACAAAAAGAAAAAGAGGGCTATCTTATAGATGCCCTGTTCTACTCTGATATTGCAGTCAGTTGCCTTGAGCCTGCCGGAAAAATGTTGGTATATGATAATATTGATAAAATGCAGTATTACCAGAAAGAATGGCAGAACAGGGTTAGCAGCCAGTATAAATTTCCGCAGGTTGTAAGTGGGGTGAGAAGCAATCCGCAGATAGTGGATTTAAAACCTGTAGTAAACACAGAAGGTATGTTCCCTATGTTCAGCTATGTAACTCCTGTTCCGCTTGCGGACAAAAAAATACTTACTATGGAGTTTGAAGATATAAAACGTGAAGTAAGGAATTTATATCCCGCACTGGATTTCAATGCCAAGTACATTTACTACAGGGCGTATAATAGCCCATCGCCCGGTGCCGCCCATCATGAATTTAAAGAAACTCAAAACTAAGGATTGATTTCAATTTCAGCGCCCGGCACCACTGCTTTATACAGTTCATCTATTTCAGTGTTGGTAACTGCTATACAGCCTGCTGTCCAGTTTTTCCATCTGTGAAATTTAGATATATAACCCCTGCCGTTACGCAGCCCGTGAATTTTTATATCGCCGCCGGGAGGTTTTCCCAGCTTTGCTGCATTTTTCCTGTCGGCCTCGTTAGGATATGATATGCCTAAGTTTTTATGATAGGCGCTGTTTGGGTTACGGTCGTTTATCGTATAAACACCTTCAGGTGTGCGGCAGTCACCTTCGTACTGCTTATGCCCTATAGGATTTTTGCCAAGTGAGATAGTATATACCTTAAGTAACGCATTGCCATAATACGCATACATTTTTCGTTTGCTTTTATATACTACCAGCTTATTTATGGTGCTTCCTTCAGGCAGCCTTTTCTCAGGGAAGAGATAATAAACCACTGTCAGAGCAAAGACCAATAGTAAAAGCCAAAGCATCTTGCGTATCATTAATTAATTTACTTTTAGTGAAAGTACAAAAAAACAACTTTACATTATAAAAGTTAATTACGTAAAAACCGCACTGTACATATCTACCCGACCCATACATTTGCATCCTTAAATTACGTTGAGATGAAGAATGCTGTAAACTGGTTATTGGCGATATATTTTATCGGCTCTTTTATTACCTACAAGTGGGGCACGCCCGAACTGCATGATAATTACATGCTTGGTGCTATAATAGCATTTTTGTTGATTGTAATAGCAAAATTATACCAGTTATTAACCCGTACTAAAAAAGAGAATTGCAGAGAACAACTCTTTAAATACATACTTTCATTAGTTATCCTGGTGACGTGCCTGGCTCTATTCGTCATATAAAAAAGGCAGCCATTAATGGCTGCCTGATATTGATTGTATAAACTATAACGGGTTACCATTTGATAATGGCGCTACCCCAGGTAAACCCGCTGCCAAAAGCTGCGAGCACTACGGTATCACCTTCTTTTATCCTGCCCTGCTCCCACGCTTCGGTAAGCGCAATAGGCACAGATGCAGCCGTGGTGTTGCCATACTTCATGATATTATTATATACATGATCATCCGCAAGCCCGAACTTTTGCTGAATAAACTGTGAAATACGCAGGTTGGCCTGATGCGGTATCAGCATATCGATATCGCTCACCTGCAGATTGTTTGCCTTAAGCCCTTCCATAATTACCTCACTAAAGCGCACAACGGCATTTTTAAATACAAATTGCCCGTTCATGTACGGATAATAGCTTTCATCGTCAGGATTATTATCGGCAATTATATCAGTAACCCAACGCTTGCCCATGCCCGGTGCTATAAGCGAAAGTTCTTCGGCATGCTGTCCTTCGCTATGCAGATGGGTAGAAAGTATGCCTTTAGTATTATCTTCTTCCCTGCTTAAAACAGCGGCTCCTGCACCGTCACCAAATATAACAGAAACAGCACGACCGCGTGTTGTCATGTCAAGTCCGGTTGAGTGAAGTTCAGAACCTATTATTAGGATATTTTTATACATCCCTGTCTTAATAAACTGGTCGGCTACTGATAGTGCATATATAAATCCCGAACACTGGTTGCGCACATCAAGCGCCCCAACTGTACGTTTCATGCCCAAATCGCGCTGTACCAGTACACCCGGCCCCGGAAAGTAATAATCAGGGCTAAGTGTGGCAAATACTATAAAATCGATATCCTCAATACTCAGCCCTGAACGCTCTATGGCAACCTTTGCGGCTTTTACACCCATAGTTGTGGTAGTATCGCCATCGCCTTTAACTACATGCCTTCTTTCTTTTATCCCGGTACGCTCCTGTATCCACTCATCATTGGTATCCATCATCTTAGACAGGTCGTTATTCGTAACAACATTTTCGGGAACGTAATAACCAAGCCCGGATATTTTCGAATTATACATCTATTCTTATTTTAAATAATTGAACTGCAAAATTAGCAATTATGTAATTTAGATACTGTTATATACTACCATTTTAGCAAAAATAAAAAAACACTATTTACCAAATTCACTTATTTTTACAGAAAAAAAATGACAAAAGCATTATATAGCTTATTCTTTACTTTAGCATGTAGCCTGATTTTAAAAGCACAGAAAACTGTTTCAGATACTACGAGTACAATAGAAGTAAAAGATTCAACTTCAGTAAATAAAAGACTTTTAAAGTCTGGAGTTAATTCTCTACCCGAACCCCCGGGAGGTATGAAAGAATTTTATGCATACGTAGCCCGAAAAATGAAAAACCATCGCCCTGCACAAAGAGGAAAAATGAAGATATCATTTACTGTTGAGAAAGATGGCAGTATAACCGGAATTAAAATTATTGAAGGCCTTGATGAGAAAACCAATAAAAAAATTATAAAGATAATAGCATCAAGCGGCAAATGGACTCCGGGCTTTCAGTTTGGAAAACCCGTAAGGGCCACGTTTCTTTGCCCTATCACAATCAATTAACCAAAAGCATTCCTGTCAACGGCAAGGCTTACCTCTTTATCTACAGGTAATGCCGTGTAATGCTCAAAGAATATAACCTGCCTGCCCAGAGCCGATTTTATAAGGTACCTGCTGCCTTTAAAATAGCTTTGCTTAACAACAACTTTAAGCGGTCCGCCTTCGGTAATTTTTAGCTGGTGCGGGTATATCAGTACGGTTTCATCACTTTTGTTTGTGAGCGTTAACAGTTCCAGCTTAATTTCATTTACCTCTCCAAATAAAGAGGCAGTATATTTATCTTTAGGATTGTAGTAAATATCTTTGGGCGCTGCTTTATCTATCAACCTGCCGTTTTTAAGCACGATGGTTTCATCAGCAAAAGAAAGTGCATCGGTGCTGTCATGCGTGGCTACAATGCATATAATCCCTTTTTGCTTAAGATAGGCAAAAAGATTACGGCGCAGCGCATTCTTCCTGAAGTTATCAATATGGCTGAAAGGCTCATCCAGCAAAAGCACTTCCGGCTCCAGCGCCAGCACCCTTGCCAAAGCAATGCGCTGTTGCTGTCCGCCGCTAAGGTATTGTGCCTTAACATCGGCAAAACCATCCATTTCCACAATCTGTAACAATTCCTTAATACGTTGTTGTTTCTCTTCAGGATAAAAATTCGAAAGAAACTTGCCCACATTCTCAGCCGCGGTTATATACGGCATAAGGTCGAAATCCTGCGCCAGGTATTTCATATAAGGCATACCGGGTATCAGGTTATTCGCCGGTCCGAGCACAGGCTCATTTTTATATGTTATAGCACCGCTATCAAGGTCATAAAGTCCGTAAACCAGTTTCAGCAATGTGCTTTTACCACATCCGCTTTCACCTATAACAGCGATATTCTGGCCTTTTTTAGCAGTAAAAGATATATTATGGAGTATGATGTTCTCAGTATAACCGAAAAATATGTTTTGTACAGCAAGCATAACAATTTTATTACGCTGCAAAAATATTCAATTTACAGGCTTAAAAGCCTAATACTCTATTAAAAAAGTAAGGTGCGGCTTAATGACCGCACCTACCGTCAACCTAACCAATAAATAAAACACACATCATAAAATGTTTTCATTAATACTGAAACCCTTTTGAAGTTATTTACGTAAAAATGAGACAGATGGTTTTAAGTTATGTAGTAAAACAAAATTGCAAACTGTTAATTTTTTAAAATTTTTTATTGATTAAATACCACATAATAATATCTTTACACAAATTTAAATACGCTGTTTATGGTAAGAAAGATTACTTTATTTTTGCTATTTATTTCTTTTTCAGTTTCTGCGCAACGAAAATTTGACCAATATTCGATTGAAGCAGGATTTGGGTTAGGAATGTCCGGAAGTCCCGGTATTACACAATTTGGGCACTTTGATGTCGGTTTCCGCTATATGGTTGATGAAAGCTGGGGGATTAAGTTTGACTACGGCCAGGACAAATTCAGGACAGGAAGCAACCCTGAACTGGGTACAGACTATTCAAGATACTCGGTACAGGCTGTTCATAACCTGGGCCGGACACTGGCAATACCTTATGCAACCAATAATTACTTTAACATGCTGGCACATGGCGGCCTTGGTTACTCTTCATTAAAGTCTATAAACGGTAGCGGTACAGATAATATTGGTAATGTTATTGTTGGCGTAACACCTCAGCTATATCTTAGTGAAGATTTTGCACTTATGTTAGACCTTTCTTTCATAATGAACTTTTCTCAGCACTATGATTTTGACGGGACATACCCGAAAGGAAAGCCAAGCAATAATGCGTTTATGGGTACTATTTTTAATGCATCTTTCGGATTAACGTATTATTTCGGGAGAAACAAGAATGCACCTGATTGGGACTAAAAACCAAATTAAGATTAAAACAAAACGGCAGCCAATGGCTGCCGTTTTGTTTTATCTGATATTGAATGAATTATTGTTTTGCTTCTTTTTGTGCATCCTGTATCATTTGCTCGTTTGCTGTAATTGCAAACTCTACGCGCCTGTTCTGGCTCCTGCCCTCGGCTGTTTCATTTGTGGCAACAGGATCTGCAATACCTTTACCAATAGTACTGAACCTTGAAGCGCTGATACCTTTGCTGCTCAGGTAATCTTTTACAGATTGTGCCCTTTGCTCACTAAGCCTTAAATTATAATCTTCCGGGCCTGTGCTGTCAGTATAGCCGAATATCATAATATTAGTGTCCGGATATTCTTTAAATACATTTACAAGCTTATCAAGGTTTGCCTTGGCTGTAGGCGTTAGTGACGATTTGTTAGTATCAAACCTTACAGAGTTTTCGCCAAGTGTAAGTTTAATACCCTCGCCTACCCTTTCAACTTCTGCACCCGGTAAAGCCTCGTCTATTTTTTGAGCCTGCTTGTCCATCCTGTTACCGATAACACCACCTACAGTACCACCTACTACACCACCAATAATGGCACCCAGTGCAGTATTACCGCCTTTACCTACGTTATTACCTATAACACCACCAATTACAGCGCCTGAGGCTGCACCTATACCTACGCCCCTTTGTGTATTATTAGTATTTTTAACTGCTTCGCAAGAACTGATACCGATGCTCACTATAAAAGCCAGTGCCAGTAAATAAATTTTTGTTGTTTTCATACCTGTCAATTATTATTATTTTCTGTTTTACTGATTTACATTTTCTGGAACTGGTAAACAACCTCAACATTGTTACCGCCCACATTTACATTATCCACAAGCTGGAAAGAGCTCTCACTCTGGTTCCTGAGCTTAAGGTAATAACCCTGTGCCACACGCTTTGCTTTTTCACCTTCGGTAATTTTAAGTGTAAAATCGCCTTCTTTGGTTACAGTCCACACAATCGGGCTGCTGAAAGAAGGGCATCCGGCCTTTGCAATGTTCATAGTACCGGTATTGTTGTTGGAAACAAAGTTCCACGAGCTGCCTTCAAGGCATTTAGAGTCGGCAATGTCAAAGGAGTTTACCTTTATGTACTCCGAGCCCGGATAGCTAACCTGGGTAATTGTCCAGTTGCCTTTAATGCCCACCTGAGATTTGTGGTCTATAGAACCGCACGATGCCAATACGGCTACAAATAAAGAAAGGATAAGAAATTTTTTCATAGGTTATTCAAGGTTTAATATTTATAACTGCATGCAAAATCAGGAATAAAGTTACTAAGATAATAACCTAATATACAACAGTGCACATAATTTTTTAACAGGAAATATTTTAATGTTGGCAGTGCTGATAATCAGCCACAATGGCTAAAATATTTTATTTAAAGGTGTTTATAATACAGCAGTATAGCTATTACGGCAGTACTAATCTTTTCTTAAAAAGATATTTCTTTAACAATTATTGGCGAGAGTTGCGCTTATATCTTTTATAAAATGTCAATTTGTCACTTCTGTAAAGATGGTATTTTATTTGAAAGACAACAGTCAGAACAATAAATTACTTATAACATGGCAACAGGAAAAATTAATGTTTCTGTAGAAAACATATTCCCCTTAATTAAAAAATTTCTTTACAGCGATCACGAAATCTTTTTGCGTGAACTTGTATCTAATGCTACCGATGCAACGCTAAAGCTGAAACATTTAACCAGTATAGGCGAAGCAAAAGTAGAATATGGTAACCCTATTATTGAAGTTAAGGTTGATAAGGAGAATAAAAAAATCCATATCATTGACCAGGGTATAGGAATGACCGGAGAAGAAGTTGAAAAGTATATTAATGAAGTTGCTTTTTCGGGTGCGGAGGAGTTTTTGGAAAAATATAAAGACTCTGCCAAAGATTCAGGTATTATAGGCCACTTCGGGCTTGGTTTTTACTCTGCTTTCATGGTAGCCGAAAAAGTAGAAATAATCACTAAATCGTACAAAGATGAGCCTGCTGTACACTGGGTGTGCGACGGCAGCCCTGAATTTACGCTTGAAGCGGCAGACAAACAGGAACGCGGTACCGAAATTATACTGCACATTGCAGAAGACAGCACCGAGTTTCTTGAAAAGCACCGCATAAGTGAACTCCTCAAAAAGTATAACAAGTTTATGCCGGTGCCTATTAAATTTGGCACTAAAACAGAAACACTCCCTAAGCCTGAAGATGCAGGAGATGATTACAAACCTGAAACAATTGAGGTTGACAACATAATAAACAACCCTAACCCTGCATGGACAAAGCAGCCTACCGACCTTAATGATGAAGATTATAAGGCTTTTTACCACGAACTGTACCCAATGCAGTTTGATGAGCCACTGTTCAACATACACCTTAATGTAGATTATCCGTTTAATCTTACAGGTATATTGTACTTCCCAAAACTATCAGCCGACCTGCAGGTGCAGAAAGATAAAATACAATTGTACCAGAACCAGGTTTTTGTTACCGATAATGTAGAAGGAATAGTACCGGAATTCCTTACCATGCTGCGCGGTGTGATAGACAGCCCGGATATCCCACTGAACGTGTCGCGCTCTTACCTGCAGGCTGATGGTAATGTAAAGAAAATAAGCAACTACATTACCCGAAAGGTAGCCGACAAGCTAAAATCATTATTCAGCGAAAACCGTGAGGATTTCGAGAAAAAGTGGAACGACATAAAAATTGTGCTCGAATATGGTATGCTAAGCGAGCCTAAATTTTATGAAAAGGCTGGCGCTTTCTCATTATATCCAACCGTAAAAGACAAGTACTATACACTTGATGAACTTAAGGAAAACCTTAAGGATAACCAAACCGATAAAGACGGTAAGCTTATACTGCTTTATGCTAGTGATAAAGATGCACAGCACAGCTACATTGCTGAGGCAGAAGAAAAAGGCTATGAAGTATTACTTTTAGATTCGCCGATTGTTTCGCACCTGATACAAAAGCTGGAGGCAGATAATGAGAACCTAACATTTACCCGTGTAGATTCTGACCATATTGATAACCTGATAAAGAAAGAAGATGCGCAGATATCTAAACTTTCTGATGAGGAGAAGGACAAACTTAAAGGTGTTTTAGAAGAAATAGTTCCTAAAGCAACTTATACCGTTCAGCTTGAAGCTATGGACAGCCACGCAGCGCCTTTCCGTATTACGCAGCCTGAGTTTATGCGCCGTATGAAAGATATGAGCAAAACCGGTGGCGGAGGTATGTTTGGTATGGGTAATTTCCCTGAAATGTATAACCTGATTGTAAACACCAATCATGAACTTACAGGAACCATACTGAACAGTGAAGACAAGACACAACAGGAAGCTTTGGTTAAACAGGCATTAGACCTTGCCAAACTTAGCCAGAACCTGCTTAAAGGCGAAGAGCTTACTGCATTTGTAAAGCGCAGCTTTGAACTGATTAAATAAGTATTTCTATTATAGATTTAAGATAATAGACCTGCAGTGAGAGCTGCAGGTTTTTTTATATATATTTGAAAAACTGAAAAATTACATCATGCTCCATACACTACGCTTACTGATTACATTACTGTTTATCACTTCAGGTTGTTACGCACAAAAATTAAAGACATATGTACACCCGACAGATGGCTTTGAAATAGGTGTACCAAAAAAATGGGTAATTGAAAAACCGAAAGGTGATGGAATGGTTATGCTTGTAACCGGGCCTCGTTATAAAAAACATTTTATAAAAGACGGAATAATAATGGTTGAATCTTATGAAGCAGGTTATTTCAGCCTCGAAGAGTTATACAAAGATGATTTAGAAACATTCCGAAACGCGGGTTATGAAATTCAGGAAGTTGATGATATTACTATAAATGGGCACCTTTTTAAATATTATTACCATACAAATCAGGCAGGTGCAATTCTAAAAACAAGCATTGTATTTTTTACGGTAAAGAATAAAAAGGTTTACAGGTTTACAATGTGGGCAGTTGAAGATAACTTGGACGAACTTGAACCGCTTTTCAGGAGAGTAGCTGAGACTATAAAGCTACACGACTAACAGCTAATATCCATAAATAAGTACACTGCTACTCTACAGGTGTGGCGGCTTCTTTTTTACGTTCTTTAACGTAATCTGTAAGCATTTTTCCGTAATACGATTTAGAAACTTCAGGTGTCATTTTCTTTTGTATGGTGTCAAGGTAAATAACATTGGCATCATATATTTCAGAAAGTGCCAGGTAAGGCCCTACTTCATGGTTGGCATTGGTTAACGCAAAGTTGGCTGTAAAAAGATACCTGCGCTTGGTAAGCTTTTCCATCGCGTCAGCTATACTGTCTAAGCGTGTGGCGTCATTGCTCTTGGCAGCCTCCATATTTTTTGTTATAAGCTCCAGGTTAGTGCCTGTAAAGCGGCTCTTCATTTTCAGGAAGTCCTCATAAATTTTATGGTTTTCAGAGCCTGTAACCTTAGCTTTTGCAAAGAACTCATCATTAGTAGTTTCGATAGTCATTTCACCGAGCTCGGCAAAAAACGGCAGGTTGTTATCAACAGAGTTGGTTTGCCCCCTGTCTAGAAACAGGTAAAGCATTTCGGGCGACTCCAGTTTAAGGTGGCTTTCGAATTCAGACTTTCCGTTAATTATAATGCTGTCCATTACAATTAACGCAGTATCCCTTAGCTGCTGAATGTAAAGCTTACCCTGCTTTAATCCTTTTATATTGCCTTTAATGTGCAGATTGGTATCGCCATGGTCGGCTTCATTACAGGCAACAAATACTAAAAGCGCAGCAAATGCAACAATATATTTTTTCATAAAAGGTCACACAAAATTAAATCCGTGCAAAGTAAAGAAAATTATATTGCATTGGGCAGGGCTGTATAAAAAAAGCTGCCATGCGGCAGCTTCATTTAATCTTTTAATATACGCTTGGCTATTTTTATGTTACTGCGATTTATAAAATCTACAATATAAACGCTCAGGTCAAAACGTGCGCCTTCTCCGCTAAGCTGCGATGCAAGCGGCGCCTCTTTCTTTTTAGATTGCAGGGTATCATTTTTGGTATTTCCGTTTCCTTCTTCATGAATTGGTATAAAAGCAAGCGAAGCAGCTTTTACAGGAGCTTTTTCTCTCTCTTTAGTACCGGCCATTGCAATTGCACTAAAGCCAAGCATAAACAATATTAAAACTTTTTTCATACTCGTAAGGTTTTGGTTGTTGTGTAGTATAAGGCTGTTATAAGCACAGCCTTATTATTTCTTTATCCTTTAAGCCATGCCTGCCTTAAAGCCGACTTAGCCTCATTTGTTGCTTTATATCCTTCAACTTCCTCTACAGGTAGTTTTACATTGCCCTTAATTTCCTGCTCTTTACCATCACGCTTAATAGTAAGGGTAATTGGCTCGCCTTCTTCCCAGGCCATACTCGCCATTATAAGGTCGTAAATGTTTTCTACCGTATAAGCAGTACCGTTTACAGACAGTATTGCATCGCCGCCTTTAAGCCCTAAATTAGTCATATAAGCGTTTCCTTCAATATTTGGCAAGATAATAATATTTCCGTTAGCATCAACAGTTACATACGGAATCTGCTGATTTTTAAGGAATGGGTTGCCTGGTTTTTGAATGACAGCCTGTGTAACACCCATTTTTGCGAAGTAATTTTCATATGGTATCGGGGTATCTCCGGCTACATACGTTTTTAAAAATTCACCAACCTGCGGATAAGTCAGCGCTGTTATCCTTGCAAAAAGTTCATCATCATTAAATGGTTTTTCGCTTCCGTACTCCTTGCTCAAATCGCGCATAAGGCTAAGTATGCCACGCTGCCCGTTGCTTGCTTCGCGCATCTCGATATCAATACACATAGCTATAAGCGCGCCTTTCAAATATACATTATAATAAGAATCTTTATAAGGCTGCTCTAAGATGTTCTTACTCATCTTGGTAAAATTCATAGTATCATCAAACTGCCTCGACTGGTTTATCTTATCTGATATCCTTGTAAAAAATTCTTCTTCAGAAATAAGCCCCTGGTTTACCTGGAAAAGGTTTGCAAAATATTCGGTTACACCTTCATACATCCAAAGGTGTTCTGACATTTTAGGAGTGTTATAGTTGAAGAAATGTATTTCTTTAGAGTGTACACTTAGCGGAGTTACAATATGGAAAAATTCATGCGAAACCACATCTTTTAGCGTAGAAAGCAATTGGTCCATCGGCATCGCCTCAGGCATAACAACTGTGGTAGAAGTTGTGTGCTCTAACGCACCAAAACCTTTTGCATCATTACCCATAACATCAGACAGGTAAAGCAGTATAGCATATTTCTTGGTGCTGTTTATCGGGCCCAAGAATTTTTTCTGGGCACGCATCATTACTTCCATTTCAGGAGTTATGGCTTTAGCGGTTACTGCCCCTGTTGGTGAATATACACTTATCAGGATATCCATACCATCTACAGTAAATGTAGTATAGTCGGGCTTAGAGTACATTATCGGGTGGTCAACCAGTTCAGGGTAACGTGATACTGTAAACACATCTTTTTCAGAACTTTCGTCAGTATCTGTCATAGAGGTTGCTCCCCATAGTGTAGCAGGGTGTATAACCGTAAGTTCATAAGGCATCTCACCTTTTCCATCAAAATATCCTACAAAACCATGTGTGTTAATTACAAAATTTTCGTTAGCAGCTATATTAGTTCCAGAAGGTGAAAAAATTTCGTGTTTGCCTGTACCTTCGGTATCATAGGTATCATTTACCAAATATGACACTTTTACAAGTTTATCCGCATTTTCAATTTTCCATGAGTTTTCGTCTGCTTTGGTAACGGTCAGTTCCTTACCTTTCTTATCGTAAGCCTTGAAGCCTTCAACAAAAGAGCCGTAGTTATCTACCGAGTAAGTTCCCGGTACAATTTTAGGGATAAAATAGGTTATAGTCTTTTCTTTTATCTTAGGTGCGGTTACAGTTACGCTAACCTTATCATCGGTTACATTTTTAAGATCTACGTTAACCTTAACGTTATCCTGTGCCATTGCCTGTCCGGCAACAGTAAGCGCTATAGCAAGCGAATAAATAAAATGCTTCATTTTACAGTTTTTAATGCCTATATGTAGATTGAAATCCTGTTTTGTTACAGCATATTAAAATTTTTCAAAAAAATAATTGAAGAAATTATTAAACGCGCTTTTTAATCCACTGCAAAATTTCATTCAGGGCAGCAGGGGCTATTGTTTGCTCTATCTCGCCATACTCGGCAGGAAGTCCCGTAGCACTTTCCTGGAAGAGATGGTTAAGCCCCGGCAATTCTTTTACCGTTACATCTTTATTGCCGCTTTTTGCCGCAATACGCTTTATTGCGTCAAGGTTAGCTACTGGTGCCACCTGTAAATCTTTACTGCCGTTTATTGCCAGTATGGGGCATTGCACTTTTTCTAAAGCAGGCGCAGGATTATAGCGTATAAAGTTGACATACCATGGCGAGGTAAGCTCTGCAACCTGCATTTCTATATATTGTGCCACCTGGCTTTCAGGAATACCTTTAGAAATAAACAGTGGCTTGAGTTCTTTATTAAAAATCTCGTTAAGCTTTGCTTTTAAAACATTGGTATCTGTTTCCTGCTTAATCGCATCATATATTTTACGGTTAATGCCACCCAGTTTGGTAAGCTCTGCTTCGGGCATACCGGCAGCTTTATTAATCATGTAGTTTTGAAGGAGCATAAGCTCATCTCCCGGTATGGCAGTACCTGCCAGAAGTACTATAAAGCCTGTATCTTTATTAGTATTTGCTACCATAGGGGCTATAATACCGCCTTCGCTGTGCCCTAACAGGCCTGTTTTCTTTTTATTAATTTCGGGCCTCGATTGCAAATAAGCCAATGCTGCGGCGGCATCGGCTGCAAAATCTTCGGTGGTTGCACCTGCAAACTTACCGCCTGATGCGCCTGTCCCCCTATCATCATACCGCAGCACGGCTATGCCGTTACGGGTTAAATAATCGGCAAGCACTAAAAATGGTTTATGCCCAAGCAGTTCTTCATTACGGTCCTGAGGCCCACTACCACTTATAAGCACCACAGCAGGAAAGTTGCCTTTCTGTTGTGGCAACGTTAGCGTACCTGAAAGAGTTATCCCATGTTTCGCATTTGTAAAAGTTACCTCCTCTACATGGTAAGGATAAGGCTTTACAGGCTCCTGCGGACGTTTCGGAGCTTCTGTCTTAACTTCTTCCCTGCCGAGGTTTAGCGGCATAGGGAAATTATTTTGGGTAAAAGTTCCTTTTATGGCATTATTAGCATAAGTGCCTTTATATTCTGCTTTAATGGCAGGTATGCTAAATGTAAGTATATTATCTGTAAAAGCTATTTTGCTTACCGGAATACCTTCCGCACCCTGGTCGGGGCTGTCTAACGTTGCAGTATAGCCATCCTGTGCTTTATTTACATGCAGTGTAAGCCTTAGCTGCCCACCCGGAAATTTAAGGAGTCCGTACCAGTTACCTGTAACATCCTGTGCAAAGACTGCAACTGTAAAGAAAAGAAGAAAAAATAGGATTTGCTTTTTCATGTATAGTGGTTTTAGTTACCAAATATACTTAAAACTAACCGGCATAAAAAAAGCTCCCGTGCGGGAGCTGCTATTAAAACCTCTTGTTAATATAATACTTTTCGTCCAAATCATCGTCTTCAAATGCATTAAAGCTTTGTGGTTTCGGCTTTGGTTTCCTGCCTGCCACTTTTTTCTTCCACAGTTCAAAAGTGTCCGTGGATAGCCTCTTGCGCATAATTTCCGTTACATCCTTTTCAGATAAACCAAATTCCTTTTTTATTTCCTCAAAAGGTTTCCTTTCCTCCTGAGCCAGCGTTACTATCCTTTCTATCGCCTCTTTGTCCAGTTCTGTACGGTTCTTTTTCATCAGATGAAAAATTAAATCATGTAATAGTTTTAAATGTTTAAGATTTGTATTATCAATATTACTAAAAAAATTAATAGATGCCGACCGTAAATTTAATTTTTACAGATTTTTTAAAAATCATACATTGAAACAAGCCCTGCTTTAAGATTTTTCTAAATCAGGGCAACTGTAGTGAGCTAAGCCTTTATATTTTAAGGAATGTTAAAACTTCAGGTATAGCAACATGCCCAGTAGATAAGCACCAATTGTAACGGCAGGCGCAGGTATAAAACCCACAAGGGCAAACCAAAACCCGCCTTTTTGTTCATTGCCATGTATATATTAGCCGGAAATACCGCAATAAGCAAAGCTATTATGCCCCATGCGGCTATAATACTGAATTGTGGCAACATAAGTAAAAATCCTAATATTACTTCTGCCGCGCCACTTATAACGTTAAGCGCTTTCGGGGCAGGTAATGCCGGAGGTATAATACGTTCATACATTCTGGGCTTCCTAAAGTGGTTAAGCCCTGCCAGAATGTATAACAAGCCCATTAAATATAAGTGCCAGGGTAACGGCATAAGCAATCGGTTTTACCCAAAGTTACGCATTTTGCCCTTTGCGGGAGTGGATGTTCATGATAATTATTGCAGCAATAATAAGCACGATACCACCCCATTGTATAGCTGTTACCTTTTCATCTAATATTATGAAGGCCATCATTACAGACACAGGAAGCTCTAACGATGATACTATACTGCCAAGCCCCAGCCCTGTGTGCGGAAACCCGGCATTCATAAGCATAGGCGGTATAATTGTCCCGAAAAGTGACAGCAAAATACCCCATTTTAAAAAAATGTCGGTATTAAAGCTGCCCGTCCACGTATAGGCTGCAAAAGAAAATACAATTACCGCCCCACCAATAAGCATATACAGGCTTCGCTGTGCGCTTGACAGATGTACCGCCACACGGTTAGAAGTAAACATAGTGGTGGTAAAAGATGCCGCAGCCAGCAGCCCCCACATAATACCACGCCAGTCGGGGAAGGTGCTGCTTTCTACAAGATTGGTAGCAAGCGCCGTACCCACAAGTACAATAACCGCCGCAACAACCTTGCGCCCTGACGGGAATGTGCGGCTAAGGATACCTTCCAGCACTACGCCCATCCAAACTGTTTGCATAAGCATTACTATGCCTATAGATACGGGTATATATTTTACTGCGAGGTAATAAAAAATACTGGTAAGCCCCAAAGATGTACCGGCAACCATAAGCTGCATTATATCTTTCTGAGTAGCTTTTGTTACCGCGCCTTTTTTGCGGGTTTTAGTAAAAGCGTTTATTAACAGCAGCCCCAGTAGCCCCAGTATAAACTGAGATGACGTTACCTCGGCAGTAGTGTAGCCCTCGCCATAAGCAAGCTTTACAAAAGTAGCAAGCATACCATAGCTTGTTGCACCCAGCCCTACCAGAAAAACACCTTTAAGTATATTTGTTTGCGACATGTTTACCCATTTAAAAAAGCGGGCAAAGATAGGATAATACACTTAAAGCAGAAAGCAGGTAAGGTTAAATTAGCAGGCACTTTTAGAAGATGCCTGTTACAGGCGTATTGCTAATACCGATCAATTTTGGGTTAAAGCTGAATTTATCCTGGAGCAGCGAGGCATACACACTCCTGAAGTCTGTTTCGTGCACAAGGTCTCCGTTAGAATCAAAATTAGTAAGGTTTGGGTTATTACCAATTTTTGTCCCTTTGTTCCTGCCCCCAATCACAAACATTGGTGCCGCTGTACCATGATCGGTGCCGCTGCCGTTATCCTGTACCCTCCTGCCAAACTCAGAGAAGACAACAATTGTAACTTCATCCAGCTTACCTGCTACTTTAATGTCTTTATAAAAGGCATAAACAGCATCATTAAGGTCGGATAACCTTGAAGTATGTTCAGATAACTGCCTGCTGTGGGTATCAAAGCCATTTAATGATGTATAGTAAACACTTGTGTTGAGATCGCCTTTTATAAGCCTTGCTATCCATTCCAGATTTTTCGCAAGTTTAGACTGCGGATAAGAAACCTCCTGTGGCGGAGCCTTCTTATAAGCCCTGTCCAGCTCTTCATAACCGTCAATGGCAGAAGCTGCAATCCTCCTGACAAAATCAAGCTGCGGATTTTCGGATAATTTGCCTGAACTGCCAACAACCTCTTTTGTATTAAAGTTAAGGTTGTTCATGGTAAGGCTGTTCGGCTCCTCCCCTTTCAGGGCAAGGGTATCTATATTATCTATATTAACACCGCCCACCGGGTGATGGTCTTTATAATGCTGGTCTAAAAAACGCCCCAGCCAGCCGTGGCTTAAAAATTCATTAGAGGAAGAGGCTGTTTCCCAAATTTCCTGGCTCCTGAAGTGTGAACGGTTCGGTTCGGGGTAGCCCACATTTTGTATAACGGTAAGGTTGCCCTGCTGCTGTATATCGGCAAAGCCCCTTAATGCCGGGTGAAACCCAATTTCGTTACTACCACTAATAACTTCTTTCTTATTAATTGCGACAACAGGCCTGTACTTGTAATACAGTTCGTTCTTATAGGGTATAAACGTATTTAGCCCGTCGTTACCGCCAAGCAGTTGTACAAAAACCAGGCAGTTACCGGGCTTAAAGCCATTTTGCTGCACTGCATATTTATATAAAAAATCAGGCAGTACCATTAGCCCCCCGGTACAGGTAGCTGTTATCTTAAAAAAGTTTCTCCTGTTCATAGCTATATAATTTGAAATTCGGGGGTCTTAACCATGTAATTAAAAAGTCTCATAACGGCATTGTCGGCACCCGGTGACTGCGGTTTAAAATCATATACCAGCATTTCTTCAAAATTAGGCTGAAGGCTGCCATCAGCATAGGTTAACACTCTTTGCTGTAAAGCGTTTATAACATCTTTGTTAGTGCCGCTATGCTGCCAGTTTATCTTTACCGCAAACCCTTCAGTATGTTCATCATCCTTATCACCTACAGACCGCAGCATATTCCTGCTGAAGTTCCTGCCGTTGCAAAACATATCAGCCACCCTGTTCCGCTGAACGTAAAGTTGTGCGGTTAGCCAATAGCTGCCGCCTTTCCACCCTTTAACATTCGGCTGGTTAAATAAGTCCATACCCTGCTGCCTTATAAACAAAGCCGTAAGCTTGTGGTTCTGCCCTTTTATATTAAGCTCATCCAGCAGGTGAAGCATGTAAGTAAGCGGGTCTTTTATTTTAGAACCTTCGGTTGGTTTATTAAATTCTTCGGTCACCAGTTTTTTCAGGAAAGGCTTTATCTCATAATTTTCTTTCCGAAGGTAATCGCCATATTTCTTTACCAATGCCTCGGGTGGGTTATCATAAATAAACCATTGCAAAAGCTTGCGGGTTATATGGTAAGGAGCATTGGGCTGCCGGAAAATGATATCCACCATTTCATCGCTTTTAAAAGCGCCCTTCTCTCCAAAATATTCAAAAGTGCCGTTAAACTCGTTTCGGGTTACATATACCGCGCCGTTATCTGCCGGGGTTAAGCCCGCAAGCCCTTTAGCACCTTCTTTAATGTCCTGTTCGGTATAATTACCCTCACCCAGTGTAAACAGTTCTAAAAGCTCGCGGCTCAGATTTTCATTAAAGCCTTTTGGTGTGTTTTTGGTATTATCAAGATAAACCACCATGGCATTAGAGCGCAGCACTTTCTCTGTAATGTCTTTAAAATTGCCGAAGGCATTTTCCCTGAAAAGGCGGTTGTATTCGTAAAGCCAGTAGTTATTTTTTACTTTATCTCTGGTGGCGACAAAGTGGTTGTGCCAAAACAACGCCATTTTTTCGCGTAGCGGATACTCGTCCTCCTCCATTTTGGCTATCCACCAGGCTTTCAGGGCAAAAAATATTTTGCTGTCCTCTTGCCTCATCTCCCTGCCAAGCTGCCTGTCTTTATGCATTAACTGCCGCTTTGCTTTTATCTCTTCAATGGTTTTAGGCTCGTCTTCCAGAAAATGTGGCAGGCTGCTGCCCGGCTTTAGCTTAAACGACTGTTCCAGAAACCTCTCTGCACCCAGCTTTTTTATAGCAGCGGCCTGCCTGCCTGAAAAACCCAGTCGTAACGACCATAATACATTTTTATCCATACCGGCATTTTTTAAAGGATGTAACCTTTACAGGTAAGACTTTATTAAACGCCGATAGTTTAAAATAATTATGATTTTTTGCTGGCCTCTTCGGTTAAATCACTGAGGTGTATCTGTAATGCTTTCACGGAGATAGATATTTCCCAAAATGAAACGGCAAGCGAAATAAGCATAAGCAGCAGGCTAAGCCCGAAAAGATAAGTACCCCAGTCCTGTATGTCAGAAAACAATAATGCCATGCTGAATACTGAGAAGAACAGGCTGAGCACGCCATACATTTGCATTTGCCTGATGAGCTTTAGTCGAAGGCTGAGGTTCTTTATTTCCAACAATATGCTCCTGGTCTGGTTTTCCTGATAATTCTTTTTGAGGCCGCGTACTATAGAAGCAACCGTTAAAAAACGATTGGTATAGGCCAAAAGGATAAGTGAAGTGGCAGAAAATAACAGTGCGGGAGTTTCAAGAGCTATTGTCATAATATAAAATGCAGAAATTATAATCAAAGATATTACAATTAGTGGTAAACTACCGGCAAAGCTATTTTGTAATTTTACAGAAAAAAGCTATGTACACAATTGTAAGGACAACATCTGAAAATGAGCATTTCAGGGCATTGGTAAATGAATTGGATAAAGACCTGGCCATTCGTGATGGAGACGACCATGCTTTTTATGCCCAATTCAACAAAATTGACAATCTTCAGCATGTTGTAGTACTGTACGAAGGCGCTGAAGCTATTGGCTGCGGAGCCATAAAAGCATATGATACAGGCACGGCAGAGGTAAAGCGGATGTTTGTAACATCCACACACAGGAATAAAGGTTATGCCTCTGCAATTTTAAAAGAACTGGAAAATATGGCAAGGCAGCTTGGCTACACAAAATGCATACTGGAAACAGGAGTTAAGCAGCCTGAAGCTATTTCGCTATACCGAAAAAACGCCTATGCGATTATGCATAATTACGGACAGTATGAAGGCGTAATCGATAGTATTTGTTTTTGTAAAACATTATAAGTTGCAGTCTGTACTTTATAAAATCCATAACACATGACCGCTTTTATTTGGTTTACCTTTAGGTATAAACTAAAAAACAAATTGTTATGGATTCTATTAACAGGGAACAACCCGAAGATAATTTTAAAGACCTTGTGGGCACAGAAGCCCTCGATAAAATTAAAGAACTTGCTAAAGCAGCAGGCTCATGCTTTTTCTGTACACAGATACGCACATCTCAACCATTTGATACACGCCCGATGGCTGCTGAAAAGATTGACGATGAAGGTAACTTTTGGTTCCTTAGTGCAGATGACTCGCACAAGAACAGCGAACTGGAAGCCGACCCAAGCACGCAGTTGCTTTTTCAGGGTGGGGCGCATACAGATTTTATGACGCTTTACGGTAAATCATACATCAGCAGGGACAAACAAAAGATAGATGAACTTTGGGACCCGATGATGAAAACATGGTTTACCGAAGGTAAAGACGACCCGAGGATAACTGTTATACAATTTAAACCCGAACAGGGATACTATTGGGATACTAAGCATGGCATGGCGATAGCGCTGCTTAAAAGGACTGTGGGAGCCATTAAAGGCGAAACCTATGATGACAGCATAGAAGGGAATATAAATATATAATACGGCTATATATACGCAAAAACGCTTCAGTTTCCTGAAGCGTTTTTTTATTGAGCCGATGGAGGGACTCGAACCCACGACCTGCTGATTACAAATCAGCTGCTCTAGCCAGCTGAGCTACACCGGCAACTCAATTCGGGTGCAAATATAAACCTGAAACCCAAATTTGCAAAAAAATAACTGCAAATTTTTGCAGTTATTTTTAATTAAAGTGCGTTGATTTTGTCAACCAGTTGTTTAGCAGACTGTTCAAATTCCGCGTTAATTTTATTATAGTGCTCTTTTTTATTCTCTACACCTTTTTCGTTCACTTTTTTAATAAGGCTGTCAAAAGAAGCGATAGCCTCATCAATTAAAGATTCGCTTTCTTTAGTCGGTTTTCCCTGGGCTGTCATTTCCCAAATGTAAACCGCTTCTATAATATCGCTGAATACGTAGTTAATGTCTTTTTTAAGATTTTTTACACTTGCCATTTTCTGTATGTTTTAAATTTGGTACAAAATTATAATTTATCTTGGTTACAACTGTTAAGAAATATATATTTCCAACAAAGTCGCATTGCCTTCAAGTTTATAACGCTGCAAAGCGGCGGGTATCAGTATGGTGTCTCCCTTTTTAAAATCGTAAGATTTAACCCCTGACTTAAAAGTAAAACTTCCTTCGGTACAAATATAAACAGTAAAGCTGCTTCCGTCTTTTTCTTCTTCCATTATACCAATAAGCGGCACGTATGATGTTGTAAAGTAAGGGCAATCTACCATTACATTAGCCGTATTGGCTATATTGGTATATTCGCGTTTAGCATTGGTAATATTATAATTCATGGCATCAAGCGCCTGCTCTACGTGCAATTCGCGCCCTTTGCCGTTTGCATCCGTCCTGTCCCAGTCATAAACCCGATAGGTAATATCACTGGTTTGCTGAATTTCGGCAATCATAATCCCTGCACCAATGGCATGTATTGTCCCGGTTTCCAGGAAAAAAACATCACCCGCTTTTACCTCAACCTCATTAAGTATCTCGGTCAGGTTTTTATTATTAAGATGCTTAAGATATTCTTCCGGAGCCGATTTATGCTTAAAACCTACTATAATCCTTGCGCCCTCATCTGCCTGCATTACATACCACATCTCGGTTTTCCCGAAAGAACTATGGCGTTTTTGTGCCAGCTCATCATTTGGGTGCACCTGTATAGAAAGGTCTTCACGGGCATCGAGGAACTTAAACAACAAGGGGAACTGTATGCCAAACTGCGCCGAAAGCTTTTTACCTAATATGGCTTCATTATAATTTTCGAGCAAGTTGGTTAAGGTTTTACCGGCATAGGTGCCATTCTTTACAATACTTACGTCTCCCTCCACACAGCTTAGCTCCCAGCTCTCTCCGGTAGTTTCAAAAGGAATTTTCTTACCGAGTACACCGCCCAGTTTTGTGCCCCCCCAAATCCTTTCTTTCATTATTGGCTCAAAAACCAGCGGATATAATTCCATTTTTATTCTCCTTTATAGGTTACAAAATTCCTCGGGGTTTCATAAAGGGTTACCTCTACCTCCATCGCTTTATCGATACGCCTGCGTATCCTGTTCCATATCACCACTGCAATATTTTCGGCAGTAGGGTTCAGGTCTTTAAAGTCAGTTACATCAAGGTTAAGGTTCTTATGGTCAAAAGGTGCTTCAACCTCTTCATAAATAATATCCTTAAGCACCTTCATATCTATTACGTAACCGGTTTGCGGGTCTATTTCTCCTGTTACACTCACAATAAGATCATAATTATGACCATGAAAGTTAGGATTGTTGCATTTACCGAACACGCTGTTGTTCTGCTCATCCGTCCAGTCGGGCCTGTAGAGCCTGTGTGCCGCATTAAAATGTGCTTTCCTGCTAACTGTTACTTTCATTGTTATAGCGTTTACTGTAAAGGAAATTTATGCTCTTCCAGGTAATGGTAAAATTCATCAAATATAATCCTGAACCATACCGTATAAATATCGGGGTTGGCTTTCATGTCCTGTCTTACCTCTTCTATGCCCATCCATTTCCAGCTCTCTGCCTCTTCCCTGTTTATGTTAGGTTCATCATCATAATACCCTATCATTACATGGTCAAGTTCGTGCTCTGTAAGGCCATTATCAAATGGTGCTTTATAGATAAACGAGAATAACTCTTTTAGCTCTGTCTTGATACCCATTTCTTCCATAAGCCTGCGTGTACCGGCCTGTATATTACTTTCTCCTTCGCGTTGGTGGCTGCAGGTAGTGTTGGTCCACAGCAGGGGCGAATGGTACTTATCAGCAGCCCTTTGCTGCAGCATAATCTCATTTTTTGAGTTGAGTATAAAAACAGAAAACGCGCGGTGCAGCAAACCTTTTTCGTGGGCCTCCATCTTAGGCATAAGCCCCAGTTGCTCGTCCTGCTCGTTTACCAGTATAACTTTTTCTTCAGACATAGTACTGTAATAGCTTTCAAAAATAAGAAATTATTTGCGGGATTAGCCGTATTAACTTTTTGTTAGTACTGATAAATAAAACGGTACAGGTGATTCACCTGTACCGCACTTCTTATCTATGGCTGTTTCCTGCACCTTTCGCTGCAGTATTTTACATTCTCCCAGTTTTTTTCCCACTTTTTGCGCCAGGTAAAGGGTTTACCGCAGGCGGCACATATTTTAGAGGGCAGGTAGGACTTGTTGCCCTTGTGGGAGGTATTTCCTGAAGGCATAAATATCTACTTTTGCTTTTATATCGAACAGCAGGCTGTATAACCCGAAAAACGTACGGTTTACATATATAAAATGCTTGCTGCCCCTGTTAGTATTCATCTTACGGATATTCTTATCGTTGGCAAAACGTTCGCTAAGCCCTGCTATTGCATTACTGAAACCCTCCTGCGAAAAATCGAAACGCTCGTGGCGGTAAGGCTCTACAAACACATTAAGCAATTCATGGAACAATGCCTTAAAATACTCAAACTCTTTAGGCTCATCATCCGCTTTTAGTACCTCAAGAGTCATAAGCCTTTCTGTAAACCTTTCATCATTGGCCAGTGTTTCGGGCTGTATCAGGTCAAAATACGGCTCATAAAACTCCTCTGGCAACGCTTTCATACAACCAAAATCTATCGCAATAAGGTTGTTATCTGCATCTACCAAAAAGTTACCCGGGTGAGGGTCGGCATGAAATTTATGCAGCCCGTGTATCTGGAACATATAAAAATCATACAGCGCCTGCCCCACCTTATTACGCTCCTCCTGCGTGTGCTCTTCTTTACACCATTCAGAAAGGTGCTTGCCCTGCATCCAGTCCATCGTAATGATCTTCTCGCACGACAGTTCGGGGTAGTATTTCGGAAATACGATATTCTCGAGTACGCTGCAATCTTTACGGATTGCCTCGCTCTGCTGCAGCTCCAACGTGTAATCGGTTTCCTCCATCAGCTTGTCTTCCACTTCCTGAAAGTACTCATCACTGGTGCCTTTAAGGTTAAACATGCGTAACGCTATGGGCTTTACAAGGGCAATATCAGTACCTATACTTTCACGCACGCCGGGGTATTGTATTTTTACCGCAAGGTTTTTACCGTTTTTCCGGGCGCGGTGCACCTGCCCTATACTCGCTGCATTTATGCTTTCGGGTTCAAACTCATCAAACAGTACATGCGGTTCGCAGCCAAAATATTTTTTGAAGGTTTTCATAACCAGCGGCGCCGAAAGCGGCGGTACGCTGAACTGGCTTAACGAAAACTTTTCTACATAGCTTTGGGGCAGCAGGTTCTTTTCCATGCTAAGCATCTGTGCCACTTTAAGCGCACTACCCTTAAGCTCTTTAAGGCCGTCATAAATATCTGTAGCGTTGCTTTCATGCAGGCTGTCTTTGGTAAGCTCGGGGTTTACCATTTTTTGCCCGTAATACTTTATGTAATTCCCCCCTATTTTTACACCGGTATGCACAAGTTTTGTAACCCGCTCAATTTTATTGGTGGGGATTGAATCTAATCGTTTCATAAAATGTTGCTTAAGCTGTGAATTTCTCTTTCCAGATGAATTTGCCTAAATCAAAAAGGCTTTGCAATGGCGTATTGTACACCAGGTCTGAAGATGCCTTTACCGATTTTTCTATAAACACATCTGTTTTTTCAAAGCCGGGAGATGTATCCTGCATCCAGAATTTAAAGATAGACAGGAACTGCAGCCACGCGGCTTCTTTAAGGGCTGTGCCTTGTGCTTTGTCGGCACGCTCATGCTTTATTTCAAAAGGCTTTTCGAGCACCGAAGCTGCATATTCTGTAAATACCTTGCGGAATTCTTTAAGCTTAAGCAGGTTACGAAGGCGGTGGCTGCCATCGCCCATCAGGTACATTATAAAACTTCGGTTTGCAGTGGCAAGCTCAAAGAAGGTAAAGTGGAATGCCGAGAGCTTTTGCGTTCCGTCATATTCAGGATAGGCGGGCGACTGGTGCAGCATTTCAAGCGTATAATCAAACATTTCCTTAAAATACTGGTGCTCTAAAGCATCAAATGATGCGAAGAACCTGTAAAACTCTGCCTCTTCATAACCATTATCCTTCGCAAACTTATAAACGGTTGCGGGTCTTGTGCCATGCGAAAGGCAGTAGTCGGTATATTGTTCTATAATATCACTTTTAGTTGCTGCTTTTTTTATTTTTTTTGTAGCCATAATAGTAAATTTTATACTACAAATTTAAACAACAACCATGCAACAAGCTTCTGAACGCCTGTTAATTATCGTTCAAAAATTTTGAAAGTTATAAGATGGTTTTGGCTATTCTTTAAAACAGTTTCAGGTTGATAAAACGTAACTTTATAATACTAACGTAAAGAACCTGATTATGAAGATGACAACCATATTTTTAGCTGCTATCCTGCTGTTTGCAGGACTTAGCTGTAACGATGGCAAGAAAGAAGAAAGTGTTACCGTTACCACCACTGAAGAAGTAAAACGTACCGATACTGTGAGTGGGCACGTGCGCACCACAACCGCTGTAACAAGGACAGTAGAAACCGACACTACCGAAACCGAAATTACTACAGGTAATGTTGAACTGGAACCTGTTGAATAATTACGGGCACTTTAGTGCACATTTCTCTCCGTCTATTGCGGCTGAGATAATGCCGCCTGCATAGCCTGCGCCCTCACCGCATGGGTACAGCCCTTTTACATGTACATGCTGTAAGGTTTCAGGGTCGCGCGGTATGCGTACAGGCGATGATGTTCTTGACTCCGGGGCGTGCAGTATAGCATCATTGGTTAAGTAGCCGCGCATTGCCTTGCCGAACTCTTTAAAGCCTTCGCGCATGGTTTGGGTTAAAAAGCCCGGAAAAACCTGCCCAAGCTCTACAGGCGTTGTGCCCGGTACATAAGACGTTTTGGGAATATCAGCCGATAATTTGCTTTGTGTAAAATCTACCATGCGCTGTGCAGGTACACGCTGCGTTTCACCTGCAAGGTGCCATGCCTTCTGCTCAATCGCTTTTTGGAACTCAAGCCCTGCAAGTGCGCCAAATTTAGCATAGGGTTTAAAATCTTCGAGCTTTAGCTCTACCACTATACCCGAATTTGCCGTTTCCTGGTCGCGCTTGGATGGCGACCAGCCATTTGTAACCACTTCGCCGGGGCTTGTGGCACATGGGGCAATAACACCACCCGGACACATGCAAAACGAATACATACCCCTGCCGCCAACCTGTTTTACTATGGCATAAGGAGCCGGCGGAAGATAATCGCCACGGCCTGTACTAAAATCGCAACTGTATTGTATGCTATCTATCAGTTTTTGCGGATGTTCAGCACGAACACCCAATGCAAAAGGCTTCGCTTCAATATATATTTTTTTGCGGCCGAGCATTTCAAAAATGTCCCTTGCCGAGTGCCCCGTGGCAAGGATTATCTTATCTGCTTTAATGATATTACCATTTTGCACCTGAACACCCTGTACTGTATTCTCTTTAACCAGAATGTCAGTTACACGGGTATCAAACAATACCTTGCCACCAAATTCTTTTATTTTTTCGCGCATCTGCTGAATTATCTTCGGCAGCTTGTTGGTACCAATATGCGGATGTGCCTCTACCAGTATATCGGGCGATGCGCCAAAGGCTACAAATAACCGCAGTATACGGTCTACATCGCCACGCTTTTTAGAGCGGGTATACAATTTACCATCAGAGTAAGTGCCTGCACCGCCCTCGCCAAAACAATAGTTAGAATCTTCGTTAACTATATGGTCGCGGTTAATGGCTTTAAGGTCGCGCCTGCGCGCCTGTACATCTTTACCACGCTCTACAACAACAGGTTTAAGCCCTAACTCTATAAGCTGCAATGCTGCAAAAAGCCCTGCCGGCCCCGCCCCTATCACAATTACCTCTTTTGCGTTGCTCACATCTTTATAATCGGGCAGTGCCAAAGGCTGTTCATCATACTCCTCATTATAATAAACGGCAACCTTCAGGTTTATTTTTACGGCTTTCTGGCGGGCATCTATACTGCGCTTAAGTATGGCAATATGCCTGATGTCGTCAGTGTTTACATGCATTAGTTTTGCAACGTGGGCAGTAAGCAGTGGCATTTGCCCGGCAACCTCCGGTGCAACCTGTATTTGTAACTCTCTTGGCATGCCGCAAAAGTAAATAATTTGTTTAAGGTTTCAAGTTCTAAGTTTAAGGTTGCTTATCCTTTCAGTTCTTAATAATTACCCCTTCAGGGGTTAAGGGGCTTCCTCAAAAGCATGAAGGGCAAAACTTGCCAGCCAGTGCTCTCCTTCATAATTACCATCTACAATAGCTGGTAACGAATAGGTAAGGTGCTTATCTGCCAGTACGGAAAGATGTCCCAGTTGTTTAGGATATTCTTTGGCAAGGCGATAAAAATTCCAGGCACGGCTAAAGTTAAGCCCATCTAAATGCACCAAGTGGCCATCCTCCCTATCGGAAACTTTACCTGGTTCCCAGTCATATTTTTTACTGAAAATGGCAGGTGCAAAATCTTTAAGCCATTTTAAAAATTCATCTTTTGGCATTATACGCTGCATAATACCGATTTCCTCAAGGCAGGGCGACAGGAAGTCGGTTCCGCTTGGCTCCCACCCAAATGGGCAGTTTTCATCATTTTTAAACAGGCGCAGGGCATTATCCCTGATGCTGTTTTGCAGTGCAGTGTGCCTGGCATGCACGGCATAATCCCACGCGAATGACATACCGAAAGCGGTATTGCTGTGCGTGCCCACCCGCAGTGCATAATTGAGTTTTGGCAGGAATTCTATATACCTTTCGGCAAGCAGGTTGGTTAGCGGCTGTAAATTCGCAGCGAGCTGTTTTGCAAAAGGTTCATTATAGGTATCAAGCTCCTGCTGCAGCTTTAACAGCCATGCCCAGCCATAGGTACGCTCATAAGACTTTTCGTGTTTTTTATTGAAGTAGGCTACCTCTTGTGCAATATTTTCAGCAGAAAGGTTTGTTTTCAGTTTACCGATTATTTCTTCCCTCCTGTCAAGGTCAGGAAAGTGCTTCAGTAAATAAACAAGGCTCCAGTGCCCGTGTACAGATGAGTGCCAGTCAAAACAACCGTAAAATGCCGGATGCAGCACTTTTGGGCCTGCCAGTTCTGTGGAGTCGGCTAAAAGCTGGCTGAGCTTGTTAGGGTATTCCTGCTGCATGCATTTCAGCGGCAGGCCTGCCAAACCATTAGCTCGCTCTAAGGTAAGCTCCTGCGCCGAGGCAAATGCACTTATTAGTAAAATGGAGAGTAGCATTCTTTTCATAATACAAAAGGTCTTTTTCAAATATAGCTTTTTTTGAATAATGCTTATACCCAAATCAAAATTCCCGGCCATAAGCCGGGAATTATAAGGGGGAGAAAAGCAAAAATGTAAATTAATATACAATCTTTTTAGTTACTCTTCCTTTTTCTGTTGTAATATTTAGTATCAGCATCTGCTGTTGCGACACCAGGTCAGATACCTCTGTTGTAACATCATTAATTCCGTTCCTGCTGTATAGCAGCCTGCCCCTGACATCGAATATTGCCACATCAGTAATTTCTAAATTACCTCCGTCAATGGTAATAACACCATTGTTTTGGTAAACTATAACGCGGTTGTTATCTAAAACAGGGTTATCCGTACCAAGCGCCTGCGGCACATACCAAATTTCAAACCTGTTGTTTATTATACCAGCTTCAGTACTGAATTCATAGTCAGATAGTTTCAGGTTGGTTACTGTGTTCAGCAGGTTATCTTTCAGGTAAATATCCTGCCCCGCAAGGAAAAGCCCGTCAACATGGTCAAGCGTAATAGTATAAACGCCCCCATCTGTAATCCTGATACCTACAGGCACTACATCGGCAGGTGTAAATGTACCCCTTGCCTGTACAGCAAGCTCTTCATTTGCAGCAAGTGTGTAAACCGCCACAGCCCCATCGGTACTGAATGAACGCCCGTCCCAGCCATAATCAATGCCGAGTGTGGTTTCATCATTATAAGCAATAGCAGCCTGCTTAAACTCACCATTTGTACCTGTTATGTTTAGCCACAGGCGCGAAATGGCAGGCTCGTCATTATTATTTTGCCCTGTCCTGAAGAACTGCCCGTTGTTAACGGCGCGCCTCATGCTGTTGGTAAATTCAAGTGTACCGCCCTGTGCCTGCACGAAGAAGCCCTGCCCTGAATTTATAACCCATTCCGAAGGGTCGCCAACAAATGCATCGCCGCCCACATCTCCGCCCGGAGCCGTGTTTGCTGTATAAGCCGCTTTCGTTATGGTTGCATAGGTTGGGGATGATGCTGTTATGTCGTTACGCTTCCTGAAGAAGTAAAGCGCTGAAGCCTGGTCTATTGTCCCAATATTTATATCAAAGAAATCATGGATGTTGATTGGTGACGGATAAGGGTTACCCACCATGTTATATCCGTTAGCTGTAACCTGCATAGGCACCGGTATATAGCCATTATTAGGGACACCTTCAAACTGGCCTGTCCACTCTTGTCCCGGTGTGCCTTCGCTGTAAACAACCCAGTCGTTCGGCATACGGATAAGATAGCCCCTACCCGGAACAAACTCGTTTACTGCAGGCACCATAGAGGTATAAATATCCTGCGACTCACTGTAGTCATAAAAACGGTTAGGAACGGTGTTTGGTGAGAAATCAAGCAGGTTTTGCCCCCTTACCGGAGATGACCATATCGTATAATCAAGCCTGTATAGGGGCGAACTGTTCTTGATAACAGTTATTTCTCCTGTATTAGGAACATCGTCAATCTGAATAAGGTTTGCGTTATCCTCTATAGTATAAGTACCACCATTATTGGTAACAGCACCCTGAAGTGTAACGTTGTTACCTGAAGTTACGGTTACATTTACTCCCGGCTCTACCTGTATGCTGCATGCTTCTATATCAGAGCTGATTACATAATCTGCCGCAAAAATGAGTGCAAGCCCCGGTGCCGGGTTACCGTTACTCCAGGTTGTACCATTCCAGGTTGTTGAAGCTGTAGTAATGGTGATCGGGTCGGTATATACCTCATCACAAGAACCGCTCTGCACTACTGCCCTTATATAAACAGTACCTGCTATCATGCCTATCTCTGTACTTGTAAGTGTCGGGGTTGTATTGTTTATGAAAACTGATGTGCTGAAATCATTATCATCAGAAACCTCCCAGCGCACTACGTTGCCTGTATAGCCCGAAAGCGTTACAGGATCTTCGGCCATACCGGAGCATGATGTCTGGTTACCCGAAAGCACACCTGCTTCAGGAGCCTCTGTTACTATTATATCGGCTGCATCGGTAGCTGTAATACCGTTTGCATCCCTCACGGTCAGTATATAGTTTGTTGTGCCCGCAGCAGTTGTTGGCGGTGTTGCCGTTGCAGCGCTGCCAAGCCCGCCAGACCATTCGTAAACGTAAGGTGGCGTACCGCCTGTTACGTTAGTAGAAAGTGTTACCTCATCACCTTCGCAAAATGTGCCTTCGCCTACTATACTTACCGCCACATCCTGCACCGCAATTCCTGTAAATACAGAAGTTTGCCCCGGTGTAAGTATAGCGCCTGCCGCAGTAAGTGTGTTACCGCTAAGCACTGTATATTTTTCCCACGGGTTGGATATCTGGTTAAAAGTGCCGTCAAGCTGGGCAGCACTAAGGTTGCTCTCTCCGCCTACTGCATCACCTGCTACATATTGTGCCGTAATGGTAGCGGCAGCGCCTGTTATACCGGTTTGCGTTACATTCCAGTATCTGGTCAGGTAAGCAGGGGTACTGTAGTTATTAGGATGTACCGCATCACGCACATTTACTGCTACCGAAGCATTGGTGAACGAACCGGAAAGTATTTCTACAGCTATTGGCGAATAAGTAGTGTTGCTTGTCTTTTCACCTATTGGGTAAAAATAAGTACCCGGTGAACTGAACGGCCTGATAAGCTCACCTTCGCCGTCAGCAACGATCATCGTAGTGGCAGAGAAACTACCCGCTACTGCATTGGTACCCAATGTCAGGTCATAAGCACCAAGATTTAATAAACCTGACGTAAGCGTAAGTGTTCCCGAAACTCCTGCATTTGCAGACAGGTATGTTTCGCCCGTAGCTTTGTTTATAGTTAAATTGGTTAACTGCGGCGATACCGTGCCACCCAGGTACTGCTCATCTATACCGTTAAAGTTTACGGCAGTTGAAGCAAAGCTTACCGTTTGATTGGTCAGTAAGTCTCCCGCTATATTTAAGGTTGCAGGAAGAGTAGCTCCCGTGCCGCTTATAATAAGATTATGATAGGCTGTAAGCGCGCCGTTAGGTGTAATAACCGTTTGGTTAGTGCCTGTATATTCCACAGTATTTTCTACTGAACCCACAAATAAAGAGCCTGTGTTGGTTATCTGTCCTGCTATACGCATTACATTGCCTGTTACTGCCCTTAATGATGCGCCCGAAGCTACCGTTAGGTTATTAAAGTTAGTTTCACCACCAATTGTGGCATCAAGGGCTGTAAAGGTTACATTACCATTACCCGGGTTAAAGGTACCATTATTAATCCATGCACCTGTAACGCCTGTTATAGTTAGCTGAGAACCTGTTGGTGTATTTAAAATACCTCCGGCCTCTATGGTTAGCGTACCTATTGTAACACTGCTGTTAAGTATAGGGTCGTTAGGTGTAGTAGCCGCATTCGGAATAATAACTTTAGTATTATCCGATGGTGTTGCATTAGGTGTCCAGTTGGCAGCGGTTGTCCATGAATCACTTTGAGAGCCATTCCATGTGGCAACCTGGTTTTGAGACTGCGCAAGAGTAAGCTCACGGTTACCAAAGGTAGAATTGAAAAAAGCCACATTTACGTTGGTAAGCTCAACCCAGTTTTCGGTGGTATTAAAGTTAGACCTTCCCTGCTCTATTACCTGCAAAGGAGAAGTTACCACAACCCAGTCAACTAACCTGTTTTCGATGTTTCCGTTAAGCTCACTATCTAAATAATGTGAACTGATTATTGCTTTTGTTCCTGAACCTCCGGTTTGTATAAAGTCATATGTACGCAAAATACCGTCAGGTTTGCCCGCTGGAGCGCTGCCAAGTGTTATCCTGATACTCATAGAAGTTGGCAATGTGCCTACCGCCGGAAAGAATATCGAGGTTGTAGGGTGACCAAAAGTGTACAGTTTGTTAGACGTTATGCCGGTATTCCTTGTAACGGTACCACTTACATCTCCCGTGCCTGTGTTGGCTGCATTAGGGCCCATAAATAAAGTATTGGCACCTGTAGAAAAGCTACCCACAGTAGCCGAAGGGTTGGCGTTAGGCAGGTTCAGGTTTCCGTTAACCGTTACGTTGCCTGATGCTGA
>CEQG01083856.1_pt1 | contig 47905 bp, 52 predicted proteins | sample 350301 | NCBI WGS metagenome assembly CEQG01 (sample SAMEA2621242, study PRJEB7988) | marine metagenome | isolation source: saline water (ENVO:00002010), including | reverse complement strand
ACGGCCAGCCGCGATTTTTCTGTCCGTCAGAACAGGATTAGCTGCGCGCCGCTCCAGCCGGTGCGCTCTGCTTCATGGTCAAGCCAAGCCGTCACGAAGGCGACCGCGCCGCCATGCTCGGCCACGCTGCCGGGGACAAGGAAGCAAGAGCGATAGCCGGTCTCGGTAACGGGCAAAGGCGCTCGCGTCCGCGTCCTGAGTTCAACGTGTTCGGTGATCCCGAATTTGTCCGGCGCGAAGGTGATTTCGATCCCGATTCCGCGCCATGTGATTTGATGGGTTTCCATTGTCTGCCCTCCGCAAAGGCCGCCGCTTACGCGGCGGCGGCTGTTTGCGTTTCGGGGACGGCCTGCAAACCGTGCAGGAAATCGGCTGCCCGCTGGGCGTGAGCGGCGGCGCTAAAGATGGCCCGCTTGTCTTCCTTCAAGACTTTCAGCCAGCTCTGGATATAGGCCGCATGATCGGTGCCCGGTTCCGGCGTCAGTGCCAGATCGGCGCAAAGGAATGCCGCGCCAAGCTCGGCGACCAGTTCCTCGCGGGCATAGCCTTCATCGCCCCAACGCTTGCGGCCAAACTCACGGTCAAGCCGTTTCGGGTGCTTCGTCCAGTGTGTCAGTTCATGCGCCAAGGTCGCATAGTAGGCTTCGGGGCTGCGGAAGCTCTCAAAGACCGGCATCTGCACATGATCGCTGCCGCCGCTGTAATAAGCCTGATTGCCGCCATGCCGGATAGCGGCTCCGGTCGCGGCAATGAAACTCTCGGCATGCTCGATCCGCTCTGCCGGATCGATAACCGGCTCGGGCTTGGCATAGTAATGGTCGGCCAGTCCGTCGATCTGCTCGACGTTAAAGACGGTGTAAGCCTTCATAAAAGGAATCGTCCGTTCGTCTTCGCTGCCGTCGTCCTGTTCCTCGGTCTTGGTGATGGTGATAGTGTTGGCATAGACAACAGGATTGCCGCGCTCGCCCTTGCGGACATGCGCGCCAAGTTCCTTGGCCTGCTTGAAGGTCATCCAGTACGGCGAAATGAATCCCGCTTCCATCGCCGCGCCCCACAGCATCAGGACATTGATCCCGCTATAGGCAAGGCCGTTGTGGCGTAGCGGCTTGGTGATCCGCCCATCCATGTTTCCGGCGCTCCACGGCTTTAGCCATGGGAGTTCGCCCTGCTCCAGATCGGCAATAATCTTGTCGGTAACTTTTTGATAGATATCGGTTTTCATTGGCTTTTTCCTTCCCTTGGTTAGCCGGTTGCGCATGCAACCGGACTAGGCCCGCGCCAATGAGCGGGGGGAGACCGTCAAGACCGCAGACAGCGGAGGGGGATCACCCGCCCTGCACAAACGAAGTGCGGAAGGACGGGGAGACCGCTGGCTGCGCCGGAGCCGAAGCGCAGGCTTGGTCTTGACGGAGGACGGGGCCGCAGGCCCCCAAACAGGAAAGAGGAGTCAGCCCGCCAGGGCTGGCAAAAAATTAGCGCAAGGGATGGAAGCCGGATGGCCGAGACCTTAGGCTCGGTTCACGACAGCCCGGTGCGGTGTTGCCGCACGCGCTAAACTCACTGCTTCAGAAACTCACTCTTCGTAAACGCTTCCGTTATTCTGCAGAAATAAGTTCATCTTATCTATGTCACTCATGCTCGAAACATGGTTGAGGAATGCAATATTGGCCTCGTGCGCAGCGTCGATCAAATCTCGCAACAGCTCCGCATTCGTCAGGCTTGCACCGCTCAATGAGGCCCTGGCTTCAGCGACCTCATCGCGGGATGTCTGCACAAAATAGCTGTGCATTTTGCCAATGAGGCCAACCACGATATCGGAAATCTGTATCCCAGGCTCTGCTTTAGAGTCAGCAAACCTGTAGTGCGTTGCTGGAACTCCGTTGGACGAAGGTTTCATTCCTTGGATTTCGTCCCGAATGGAATCTTCCATGTCGAGGATGTGGCTGGAATATTTGAAGAGTGCGATTCGGGTCAGATAAAAGGCATCAAAGCTTTCGATCAGAAGATGAGGAGTAAATCCTTCGATGAAGTCGAGGCTTGGAAGATTGCGCCCGGCTTGCAGCATGCCCTTGAGCATATTCGCGTTAAATTCGGGCAAAACACCTTCGCTTTGCTCCAGCATCCTGAGGAGGTCATCGAGAAAAGGCTTTCGGTTTTCCGGCGCGAGGTCTGGATAGCCATAGCGGTAAAATATGCTTGTGGTGTCTGGCAGATTGGCCCGCAGCAGCGTAGCTAGGTCGGCCTTCAGCGCCGCATGGACTTCGATCAATCGCGGCTCGCCTAGCCTGTAAAGGATCGAATCCATGATATCGACGAGCGACCAGTAGAGCGGGTCGAGCGCATGATAGTGGACCACTAAACCGCTATCGGAGATCCAACGTAGGAACGTGGTCAGCTTATCGGACTTGAGTAAGTCCAGAAACTCGCCTTTGGCAACATGCTTGAGCTTTATTTCATCCGCGCTCTTTTGGATTCGCATCGCGTCGCGTAGCGGCTGTATATCAAGTGTGCGTGGCGCTCCATCGTGGACGACTCCGCCCAAAACAAAGACAATAGGTTCCGCAACATTTAAGCCGTGCGCGTCAAGACGGAGCTTTTTTATGTTGTTCGTTTCGTCGTGATAAAAAGTATAAGCGTCATCAATTTTTGACAGGCTGTGCAGTTTCCTGTGCGCGTCTCGTATTTCATCGATATCGATCAAAGACTCCCCTCCTGTTCGTCACCACAACCGAGACTAGGCAAACGGCGCTGTGTTGATACGTCCTTGTCCCAAAACTATTACGGTGCAATGGTTCTGGGCACGGGTGATGGCGTTGTAGAGAAGACGGCGCTGATGCTCCGCGCTTCCTGTCGCCGTATGCGGCCAAAGTACGATAACGTTAGGGAACTCGCGGTTCTTGGCGCGTTGGATCGTCATAACTCGATGACCGCGCGACTGCCGAAAGCCCAGACGCGAACGGTTACGCACGGCCTCCCGCACAAATTCACTGACTTGTGTGGCGGTAAAATCCGCTTGTCCGTGCGCGCGACGCAATCGGTCTACGCGCTGCAAAGTCTGAGCTATGGCCGCGTGTCCGGCCAAGGGCGTGAGAAGCTCGCGTAGATCGGCGCAAGACGCTGTTTCCGGCAATGCAATATCGGCCAGCATTGCGTCGGCTTCTTCGGTATCGTGGCGATCCCATGTGTGAGGATACGGCCCGAACGCCCCTCCGCTGTTGCGCGTCCACTGCCTCGTCTGGACCGTTGATAGTGCGGTGCGGATGATCGTGTTTCCGGCGTCGGGCGTGAGAATAACCACCGGGCCTTGGCGCTGCGCGATATCATTCGAAATCGCCCATGCGAGAAGTCCCGTATTCGCCTGCGTCGCGGGCGCGTCCTGAAGTCGGAAGCCCGAACCATTCCATGATGTTCGGTTGTTGAAGGTGTTGGCAGTTAGAACCGCCTTCACATCTCGGCCTTCGCGCACAGCGAGCGCAGCAGCAAGAAGCCCTTGTTGAGTCGTGCGCCGAACCTGGGTGAGACGATGGGTTTGGCCAGCCCCTTCAAGCCAGCCGATCAGGGGCGAGGTATCGCGCCCATCATACAAGCACTGAAAAGCGTCCGCCGCCGCCACGATCCGGCATGAGGGCGAAAGCCCTTGAAGAATGCGCAAGCGGTGTTCATCGAGGTCTTGCGCTTCATCGACCAGAACGAGCGGGAAGCTTCGCGCCACCCATTGTCGGACTGATTCATTCTCCAACAATGAAGCCGCCAGACAACACGGCCCGTTAAATTCATTCAGGGAGTCCGCCTGCGCCTGCATAACGGGTGTAATCAGGCTCCTGCGACGCGCGGCGAGTGTCCGGGCGAACACATCGAAGGTCTGGCAATCAAAACGCCGGCGGATGGCCGGGTTCTCTCCTAGGCGCGCGTCCAGGCGACGGCGCGCGCCGTTCATAAAAGTTAGCGCCAAGAGCTTATGCCCTTCGTCAAGCGCTCCACCCTGAACGATCTCTCCCGCGCGGCCCACAAGGTTGTGGGTCTTTCCTGTGCCTGCTGCCCCTTCGAAGAAATCAAACGTCATGGCGGCGGCGTGAACCGGAAAACGTGCATGTCGGCGGTCGAGTCCGCCGCGATGCGCGCAAAGAGCGGTGTGTCCGCGTTTGCGGGATCGCGCAACACCGCGCACAAGGCATTGAGCAACTGCGCCGCGCGTTCCCGGCAGACATTGTTGTCCATGAGAATTACGGCGGCGCTTTCATGGGTCGGCGCGTAGGATTTCTGAGTGAGCAAGTGAGCGGTGAGCGCCTGAGTGTCGGCAAGCGGCGTTCCCAACGCGGTTCCGAGCGCGGTCAGCATCGCGACTTCATCTGCGCTCGCGATCCATGAAACTAGATGCTCCATCGCCCAGCCCTGCGGCCAGAACACGACTGCGCGCGGCGGCGGGTTGCTAGCCTTCACCACATCGAAATAGCCGCGCCCATCATTATCCCCGTCTACGAGGATGCAGGGCCGTGCGTGAACGGCGTTCACAAGTGCAAACGTGTCGGCAATCTTGGCATCGATTGTGGGCACGACGCCAACAAAGGTGGAGAGAAGCGGCGCGGCATCTCCGGCGTCCTGCCAACCCTGATGAAGTTCAAGGGTGGTTTGCAGGGCCTCAAGCCATGCCACGTCCGAAACTCCTTCGGGAATCAGTACACATTCGTGCATGAGCGCGGCGACAAGCTTCTGTCGCCATGCAAAGAGCAAGTGTTGCTGGTGATTGGTCGGCTGCGCAGGTGCAGGGTCCATCAGCGGCTTGGCGTTCAATATGCCCTCGCGAGTTTCGACAAAGAGCGTGTCGGGCGCAGGAAACATCGCGGCGACGATAGGCGAATGAGTGGTCACGATGGTCTGGTTGCAGAGCGCATTAAGGCGATTGACCAACCGCTTCTGCTGTGAAGGCTGGATGTGCAGTTCGGGTTCCTCGACGGCCAGCACAAAGGACTGGCCTGTTTCCGCGCGAGCTTTGCCAAACTGCATGAGCAAGAGAAGGCTTTGCAGGGAAACAAGACCCGTCCCTTGCCGCTGCGAAGGAAGGGTCGGTCCCATATCCTGAACGAAGTGGGGGACCACGCTTTCCAGAACGGAGTCGCTGTCGGTCGAAGTCAGGCGTAGCTGGAGTTTGGGCGCGCTGGCCATGAGCGCGTGCAACTCATCATTGGTCGCGCCGACGATCTCGGACAATCCTGGCTGGTCCTCAAGCCGCGTGCCTTCGGGTGGCATCCAGAGTCGTTGGCGCTCGGCGCGTACGGCCTGCGCGGGCATGTCACCGCGCGTCGCTACTACGCGACGGAACAATTCCGACGAAAAGGAAATCCAGCGGTCCCAAGTGCGCGAAGCCGGGACCAGAAAGAAGCCCAATTCTTGAAGCACCTTGGCATGGATGGTGCGCAGGTGAGCGTCTTCCGCGAACGGATCACCTAGCGTGGCTTCATCATCCACAAAAAAGCGGATCGTCTCGGCTTCCAGTTCGTCCAAATCGAAGCGCGCCGCGAAGCCGATCTGCACAGCCAAGTCGGCGTGCTGTTCGTCCGGCGCGGCCCTGAGAGTCTTGGCGTTGGGATCGTACCATTTCTCGACACCGCGCTCCGGGCTGAACCAAGAAGAATGGTGTTGCGGATCGTTGGGCGTGAAACCTGTGACGGTCGCGATGCAAATGATGCGCGCCGCCTCATTGGGCGCGCTGCCGTGAAAATCGTGCTCGGTGAGGCGGCGTACGAGCCGGTCGCGTCCGAATAGCAAAGCCAGCGCCTCAATGACGGTGGTCTTGCCACTGTTATTGGGGCCGACCAAGACAGCATGGCTGCCGAGGGTAATATCCGCCGACCGCACCCCCCGAAAGCCGGAAATTTTCAAACGTACAACATGCATCCGGCTGTCCTCCTTCGTCTACGCCGCGTCCTGTTCCCTCCAGCGATGCCATTCTCTGATGCTCATCATTCGCCTTTTTCACAACGGCCGATAAAGCACTCGCCCATAACCTATGCGACAGCTTTGTCGAACAAGACTAGTTGGTGATCGAGCGGTTCAAGTTCAGGCAATCGAGCTATGAGACCCTCAGCCGGAAAGCCTCTCAATTCCTTCGGCTCCAGCTTGTGAAGTCCGCCGCCGTAAACACGGCCATGTCCTAGAAGTTCATCGGGATCGATGTCGTTCAGGAATTCCCATGCCGCTCGCATGACGGCCGGATTCTTCTCAGCAGCGCGGGCCAAGAACGGTTTGGGATAAAGCATCAGAAAGACATTGCAAGCGGTCGCCTGCGAGTGATTGAGGATAAATCGGAAAGGCTTTCCGCCTTCACGGCTTCTACCCATGTAGGTGCAGATAATCGGCGCGGCAGGCCGGTTCTCCTGCGCGTACCAAGGCCTTCTGGACTTGCATAGATAGCGATCGGAAACAGGCTTTTCGCCCTTCTTTCCGGTATCGAGATAGGTTTTGAGCTTGGGAAAACGCTCGGCGATTTCTTCTTCGCCCAGCGTGGTGTCGAGCAGGAAGAGCTGCTTTTCGATCAGCGGCAAGCCTTGCGCATCCGCGTTGATTTCATCGACGGGAATATGGCGCGACCCCGGCAGCACAGGTTGAAAACACTCCATCGGCAGGCCGCGTTCCGCGATTTGCTCGCGGCTCATAATGAAAAAGCTGTTGTCCCCTGTCGCAAGGCCGCGCTTGATATCAAACAAATCGCCGAGCGTAATCTCAGCTCGCACCGACGCCTTTTCGGCCTGGGGGTAACGCGTCCATTTGGGTTCGTGGGCTAGTTCCGACGCAGGAACCGCACGGGAAATTTTGGGCTTGGACAGCGTGCCGCCGTAAGAAAAGACAACGGCATGATCACGCGGCGGCGGCTCATTCCTGAACCAAACGACGGCAGAGGAAACCAGCGCATCCGAAAACTGAACGTCGGTTGGATCGAAGCGGTGTATCTGTAAGAGCGTGACCTTCTTGAGCAGGTATGCCTTTAACATCCTGCCGTAGTTCACGCCCATGAATTCACTCGGGATAAGCCAACCGGCGACACCGCCCGGCTCCATCCATTTGTGCGAAAGCCCCATGAAGTAGCAATAGAGGCCGGAAAGCCCGTTGATGGTAACGCCACACGCTTCTTCGGTACGGTGCTGCAACCCCGCCTTGATAGCCGCATCAATGTGGTGGTGCCGCACGTAGGGCGGATTGCAGATCAGAAGATTTGCCTTGCTGCTTGCATCCGGTTCGGCATGGGTGAAGTCTTCCATGCGGATGGTCAGCGCGGTCTCCTTCCAAAGAGCTTTGGCCGGTTCGCCGTAGTGTGGGTCGATTTCAAAACCTGTGGCCCGCTCGATTCTTTTGGCGGGCACGGTCGCCCGCAGTGCCGAATAGAATGAGCCGGTGCCTATTCCCGGATCGAGAAACCTGATCTTTTCGGCTGAGGGCAACAGCGCAACGCCATGCGCTAGAATCTCGCGGGCAAGGACGGTCGGTGTTGCAAACTGCCCCATGCGATTGCGGTCTTCCGAAGTCTTTTCGCCATCCAGTTCGGACTGGAGTGCAAGCCGCCGCTCTTCGGTTTTGTCGTTCGTGCTCATAGGCCGAAATCCTGGAGGTCGTCGATCCGGTGCTCCCACACCCAATCGATACCTTCGGCGGCTTCATAACCAAGATAGCCGCTGTCGAAATAGCCGCAGAGGAAAAGGATAAACTCAATATCGTTGCCGTATGTATGGCGAAGCTGATTGACCTTTTGCGCTTCTTCCTTACGACGCTTGTTGGTGTTGGTGAAGTCGCCCGCAGACTTCGCCTCGACAAGCAGCGGGAAATCCCCTTGCTGAGCATTTTGCCGCATGATGACCGCATCGACCGGGATGTTCACGGTCTTGCCGCCGTCGTCACCTCCTACCGGAACATTCATGCGGAATGAGTATGTTCCAGGCGGCATATCGCGGAATGCGCCGTTGAACCCTTCGGGGAGCTTGCGGTACTGCCGCGCCTCAAGCCAGGACGCGATGTAAGCAAGCTGACGGCGCTCCTGCGCATTGCGAATGATCGGGTTTGCGACGCTACCGCAAAGCCGGTCGGCAACGATGGTCGCCGCCCGGTGAATTTCGGCCTCAGTTGGCGCCTCCGCACGTCCGATCCAAACGAAAATGTCGGGGTCTGCCATCTTCTCGATGATGTCACCAATCTTGGTAAGTCCAGCGTCGAGCTCAGCCCTATTCATGCGCAGCGGTAGCTGGTTCTGCTCCAGGTTCTTGACGAGATTTGGCGAAACGCTCGCTAGACCAATGAGGCGGTCAACCGCGAGAGGTGGGCAAGTAGACATACGCAATGTCGGCAGGACACCGGGCCACTTTCGCATTATGCCGGGAGTCACGTCGGTAAGATTGGCCGTATTCGCGAGCGCGGACTCGACGCTCTTTGTGGCCTCGATGCGCGTGTCCCGGAAGGCCTTTGGCGCAAAGTCCATGAACCATTGATTGTACATATCAACCGACTGCGCGATGTCGGCCTTCCAGTTTTGCGGCTTATCGAGATTCACTGGCATTATGATTTTTTCGACTTCTTATAGAGTTCCCAAATCTCTTCAAACAGCTTCCGCAGTGACATACCGCGTCGGGCCGCTTCGCTTTTCACTTCGGCAGCGAGTGAAGGTGCCAGAGAAAATCCGATGATCTTCCGTGTCGGCTTTTGGCTATCAGGCATGGTGATTCCTCCCCATGCCTGAGAGTCGACAAGTCGACAGTTCCTGTCAATGAAATGGCGAAATTCAGCCCGAATTAGGTGGGGACAGAAACCCGCGCATCCAAGGACGATTCCTTGGTCGTGATCCATCTTCGACAAGATGGCGCGCATCCAATCCGGGGAGGGTTGGTCGATGGGATGGTTCCAAGGCGAGGGCAGCGCGAAAGCTCCCTTCCTGGTCTCCATGAAATGGTCATGGGGGTATCGGGGGCAGCAGGAACGCTCCCCTGATCGGGGATCAATCGAGCGCTCGATTGTGCGTGGTTCGGTGCAGGTGGAGAGGCATATCTCCAAGCCCTGCGAGTGGGTTCAGGGCGGTGCGATAGCCCCCTGATCGATGGGTGCAGGGAGAGCGAAGTCTCCCGCGAGTGGTTGACCGGCGATACGGTCTGCTGGCTCTGGAATGGGGTCGATCCCCTGCAAGAGCCAAGGTCGGGGGGATGCAACGGGGGGAGCGCAGCGGTCCCCCCTTGCCAAGATGGTTTTGTACTACAAAACACATCTTGCGGTCACGGAACTGACGGGAATCCAGGCTGTACTACAAACACAATGCCGGTGCCGCCAGCTACGCTGTCACCACGCGGGTTCGAACGGCATCAGGACTGTGAAGCCTGTAGCTGAAACTGCCGTATGACAGGCCCCGCTTTCTTCTTGAGAAGCTCGATCAGGAAGGGATCGTCGCGTTCGTATTCATCGGGAATATGAAGGGTAATGATGCATCTGTCGTGCGGGCGCTGCTTGAACTTTTTGCGGACGCGCTCACGGTGATGCGTCTCCATCGCAAAGATCAGATCGGCGCTCGCGACAAGCTCCTTGGTCAGGGGCGTCGGCGCGTCGGCGTCCGTTCCTGCTGACAAGCTCTCAATACCGGGATGATCCCGAAAAACAGCTTCGGCTGTCGGGCTTCTGAGCTTGTTGGCTGTGCAAACGAATAGGACGCGCATGCGGTCATTTTAGCCTTGAAATTAAGGCCGGGGAATCCCGCGATTGTATCTGGCCGCCCAAACCAGATCACGATGATGATTAAAGAGGGGCATAGTCGAAACAGCACATGCCACAGTCTGCGCGCAGCCTAACAGACAGTCCGACTGAAAGGAGAAATCAGAACTGTGAGGGCTCTGTCTAGTATTTCTACATTATTAACAATAATAAGTTCTTTACTGACAGCTGATATTGTATTTATATTCGAACTTTTCGCATGATGGAATCTATACAATGAGAATATTATTAATTTTGATAACTTTATTTATTGCTTCCTGTTCGACCGGAAATCAAGCAGCAGTCAACGCTGCGATGGATCAAGCCGGTGCCGTGGCTGTGACGTGCGATTACTATCGAAAAGAAACCGGGGCTACATTTGGCGATACCGTAAAATGCAAAACGGACGCGATGCGAAAGCATCTGATGCCAGTCTATCAAAACAAAGCGCTGCTTCTTGCGCTGATTGCGGACTGGGAAGAGATCGGTCTTAAGGTCGATGAAGGTGGCCTGTCGGAGGGACAAGCGCAGGTCGAAATGCAAAGGGCAGAAGCTCGTTTCACGGAAGCAGAATCTCAGATTAGCAGAAACGCGCAATCAGCTCGGGCGGCGGCTATGAGCCAAGTTGGACAAGCGCTGATCAACGCAAACCAACCGACCGACAATCGGGATGATCAGAACTTCAAAACAACAAACTGTAACTTCTCCGGAAATACTGTGCACTGTACTGAATTCTAGGAAAGGCCGAGACCGAGCGCGCCAGCGATCTCGCGATCCAAACGCGGATCGTCGGGCGCAACGATCCCGGTCTCTATATCGGCAAACGGCTTTCTCGTGCGAACGGCAACGAACGGGAAGCCGGGATGCTGCTTGCGCCCGGACACGCCCATCATCGTGCCGCTGAGCCGCGTGACAGGCAGCGGTCCATTGAGGGCATCGTGCCAACTATCGGCCACGAAGAATTTCACGCGCTCGGCATTCATGCCCAGGCCGAACATGACGATGCAGGCGGCGGTGAACATAACCGCACCTTCGTCGATCTCGTTGATCTGCGCATCGTGAAATCCCGGATCGACGTAATCCTGTTCTTCCCTGAATCGCGTAAACCCGTCCTCGGTCTTGAATTGCAGTCGCGAGACCAGAACGCGGTCGCGGCGCGAGGGCGTCGTCCAAGCGGGCCGATATAACTCGAAAGCACCGTCGAGCCTGCTCAGGTCTTTCGCGAACGGCTGCGTGATCCGTTCCCCATGTTCGCCCGCGTAGTCCAGAAGCCCGAAAGGCAACTGACTTATCGGCCTGTAAATCGGCGTCAGGAAATCGGGCGAGCGCTCAAGGAACTCAAAGACCAGCCGCTTCTTGTGAGAGCGCGCTTTCTTGATACGCGCAAGCCCACCCTTCTGCCATCTGTCCAGCGTCGTCGCATCGATCAGGCCAAGGAAATCCTTGTGCTCGTCGCCGCTGCGCGCTTCGTCGGTCTTCTGGGCACGTTCGTCGGCACTAATCGCGCCTGCAAGACGGCCAAGAGCGCCTTCTTCCTTGGCAAGCTGCTGCAAGGTTTCGAGTAGCCGTCTGTTTTGTTCTTCCGTCTCCATCCAGGGCATGGCGAATCGCGCTCTGCATATCTCTGCATTTGTGCGGAGATTTGCACGGAATCTGCGGATGAAGAAGTTCGATCTCCCGATTTTTTGCAGTCTGGCAACAGCTCATATCGGTCCCGTTGGAACCGCGAACGGCCTTCGTTCCGGTTCGCAAGGGAAAGGACGACGAGATGAGCAAGACGCTCAACAACGCCTACCAGACGGGCCGAAACGGCACCGGCACTGTCAACACCAACGGCATGTCGGATCAGGCCAAGAAGGCCATCGATGCCGCCGTCAACGCCGGTCGCAAGGACGCCTCCAAGGGCAAGTGACCAACAAGACAGGCAGGGCGGGTTCCCGCCCTGCTCCCCCAATTCTTGAATCCAACCATCGGCCATTGAAGCCGCCAGTCTCGAAAGAACAACGCCATGCCACGCACACCCGGACAGAGAAAAGGATCGCCGACCGGCAGCCTGCTCGTCGGTGTGTCGTTTTTCGCGCTGGCCCGCTATTGGCCTGAGCTGACCGGGGCGCATCCCAATGCTGCCGACCAGCTCTATCTCGGATTTTTCCAGTTCGTTGGAGCGGCCTGCATGCTTGGAGGGGCGCTCGGACATTACAGCGCCTGGAGACAGCGCCAGCGGCGCAAGGATGCCGAACAGTCCTCCGGGGTTTTCGGATCAGCCGCCTTCGCTACGCTCGCGGATTGCTCCCAAGCGGGGCTGCTCGAACCGCGCGGACTCTATCTCGGTCTGCTGAACGGTCAGCCGCTTTTCTATTCGGGGAAGGCGCATCTGCTAACGGTCGCCCCTGCCCGGCAGGGAAAAGGGATCAGCGTCGTCATTCCGAACCTGCTGCACTTCCAGGGATCGGTGTTCGTTACCGATCCCAAGGGGGAACTGGCAGCCGTTACGGCGGCGCATCGCGCAGAGCGTCTCGGACAGAAGGTAATCGTCTTGAACCCGTGGGGGCTGCATGGCTTGCCGCAGCACCGCTTCAATCCGCTTCAGCCGCTGCTCGAAGCGGCAAACGATCCGGCGCTGTTGCGCGGGATCGCCGATGAAGCCAAGGCGCTCGCGCTCCAGCTCCTACCGGAGCCGGAAGATGCCCGGAACCGGTATTTCCGGGAAGGCGCGAGAACAATCCTGCGTGCGCTGATGCTGCACCTTGCGACATGCGGCAGGCCGGAGACCTGCACGCTGCCGGAGATATGGCGCTTGCTTTCAAGCACGCGCCGGATCGAACGCGCCGTCGATGAGATGACCGCCTCCGATGCGCTGTTCGGAATGGTTGCCGATCTGGGGCATGACCTTGCCAACCAGCTCGAAGACAACCCCGATCAGTTCGCCGACTTTCGGCAGGGGGCGCAACAGGCGCTCGATATCTTCGATCCGGTGAGTTGGCTCGGCGATGCCGTCAGCGGATCGGATGTGGATTTTGCGGAACTGAAGGAAGGCAAGACCAGCATCTACCTCGTGATCCCGCAGGACAGAATCGCAACACACGGGGCCTGGCTTGGGCTTGTCACCGCGCAGGCCATTCGCGCGGTGGCACGCTCCAGCGGCAAGAACGAAGTGCTGTTCATGCTCGATGAGTTCGCGAACATGGGCAAGCTCGCAGGTCTTGCGGAAAGCCTGACTGCGTTGCCCGGTCTCGGAGTGCGGGTCTGGGCCTTCGTCCAGGAGCTGTCGGAGCTGGTGCGGATTTACGGGCCGCACACGGCAAGAACGGTGCTCTCGCAAGCCGAGGTCAAACAGTTCTTCGCCGTGCAGGACGATCAGCTCGCCCGCACGCTGTCGATGGCGTTGGGCCAAAGGACCGTGAAGACCCGCAACTACAATCTGGGGCGGTTCGATGACGATGACGTGGGCGAAAGCCTCAGCGAAACCGGAAGGCCGCTGATGTCGCCCGATGAAATCAGGCTGATGCCAGCGGGAACGCAACTGCTCTTCGTCAAGGCGGCGCTTCCTATTCAAGGAGAGCTGCTGGCGGTCTGGTTCGTCGCGCCGTGGGCATCATGGCTCACGCCCAATCCGGTCGAAGGGCCTTATCCGCTGGCGATGCCACGTCTGCATCTGAACTACCGCCGAAAGGATGGGAACGATGAGTGAATTTGAAATCGAAGTCGTCGGTGAGAATCCGCCGCCCAAGCCCGAAGGGCCGATGCGACGGCTCGTCAGGAAGGCTCTGCGGCTTGCGCGCGTCGTGCTCATGCGCCCGCGCGTTCTGGCCTTCGCCGGAGCGGCAACGTTCGTCCTGTTCGTCGGAACGCCGCATGTCGGCTGGGACTACGCCTGTACCTATCGCCCCCGGTCCGGTCAGCCGTGCCGCTCGGTCGATTACTGCGCGTACTACGGGATCCAGGGGCGTCGGGTCGTGTTCCCGGCCTCCGGTGAAACCTGCCAGCTCATCACGGTGCTGCCGCTCGACTGGCAACGGATCGTGTGAAGGAGAGTGAGATGAACGCAAGAACGAACAACGCGCATCAGCGCTCCAGCACGCGGTTCTCGAAAGACGGCTGCACCGTGTTCGTGAGGCTGCGTGTGGATCGGCGGGATTACGAGTTCGCCCGCTCCTGGGCAGCCCTCCACTCTGAGGCCGATCCCGGCGGGACCGCCGAAGAGCAATTAGAGGGCTACCTCAACGTGGCGCTCCTGTCGCACATGCTGGACATGGGCTGGGTAGCGCCGAAGCAGATCGAAGAGTTGTACTCGCGCAGCGAGTATTACGAGAAAACAGATCACGACATGGATGACGGCATACCTCTGTAAGTCAATGTAGCCGCCAATCTCCGAGGATCAATATTTGTCATAATACTACTGAGGGTAGTATACTAAAGATAGAGGCCCAAAATGTTGGACGATAGGGAAACCAAAAGAAATGGAAGCGGGATCGATACCGATATCGAGCTTGCGGATCGTTTCGATGCATCGGCCCGGCCTATCGTTACGGTCGATGTTGAAAAGTACCAATCCTTTCTGGACGAATCCGACCTCACCGATGAGCAGAAGGAAGAATTTCTGAACGCCATCTGGTCGATTGTCGTGTCGTTTGTCGAGTTTGGCTTCGGTGTTCACCCACTCCAAGAAGTATGTGGACAGAATTCCGAAATCTGCTCTCAGCGGCCAAAGGACGCCTTTGATCGGGTAAGATCGGAAGAATTGGATTGAACAAAAAACACTAGAGAATCCAGCGCCTTGAGCGGTCTGGAGGTGACATGCATATGCAAGATAAACAGGACATCAAGATCAGCAAGGCGGTGATTTATTGCCGCGTGTCGAGCACCAAGCAAACGGTGCGCGGCGACGGTCTTGGCTCCCAGGAAACCCGCTGCCGCGAGTACGCGAAGTATAAGGGCTATGAGGTCGTCGAGGTCTATCGCGACGATACCTCGGGAAGCCTGACTTCGCGGCCTGGCATGCAGGCTATGCTGTCATTCCTCAAGGCGCATCGCAAAGAACCGCATGCGGTCATCATCGATGATATCAGCCGCCTCGCTCGCAGCCTCATGGCGCACTACGAGCTACGGCTCAAGATCGGCGATGCCGGGGGAACGCTTGTCAGCCCGTCCATTGAGTTCGGCGAAGATTCCGACTCTCAGCTTGTCGAGAACCTGCTGGCTTCGGTGTCTCAGCACCAGCGTCAGAAGAACGGCGAGCAGACGAAGAACCGCATGCGTGCGCGTCTGCAAAATGGATATTGGGTGTTTCAGGCTCCGGTCGGCTACCGCTACGAGCGCGTCAGCGGGCACGGAAAGATTCTTGTTCGCGATGAGCCGAATGCTTCGGTCTTGCAGGAAGCGCTCGAAGGCTATGCCTCGGGGCGCTTTGCCACTCAGGTCGAAGTAAAACGCTTTCTAGAGAGTCAGCCGTCTTTCCCGAAGGATTTGCCGAACGGCGAAATCCGTAATCAGCGTGTGAACGACATGCTGACGCGCGTTGTCTATGCCGGACATGTTGAAGCGCCATCATGGGGCGTTGCCCTGATGAAGGGCAAGCACGACGGTCTGATATCCTTCGAGACTTTCGAGAAGATACAGGCGCGGCTGAAAGGCAATGCGAAAGCGGCTGCGCGCAAAGACATAAGTTCGGACTTCCCGCTGCGCGGATTCATTCTCTGCGAAGATTGCGGCAAGCCGCTCACGGCGTGTTGGTCGAAAAGCCAGACGGGCAAGGTCTATCCCTATTACCTTTGCGCGACGAAGGGATGCGAGAGCTATCGCAAGTCGATCAAGCGCGAAGAGCTGGAGACCGCGTTCGAGGACGTGTTGCAGCGCCTGGAGCCGTCAGAGAGCTTGTTCAAGCTTGTAAAGGCCATGTTCAAGGACGCATGGGATGCGCGCCTTGCACAGGCTTCGCAGAGCGCGAAGACGCTGCGCGCCGGTATCGCCAACATCGAAAAGCAGATCGATGCCCTGCTCGACCGCATTGTCGAATCTGGCAATCAGTCTGTGATCGCTGCTTATGAGAAGCGCGTCTCCAAGCTGGAGCATGAGAAGGTTCTGGCAGAGGAAAAACTCGCCCAAAACGGCAAGCCAAAGCATACCTTTGAGGAGTCGTTCGAACTCGCGATGGCGTTTCTCTCAAGCCCTTGGAATATATGGGCAAACTCCGACATTCTGGGCAAGAAGACAGTGCTCAGACTGGCCTTTTTGGAGCCTATTGCATACTGCCGGAATCAGGGACTTCGAACTCCCACTTTAGCCTTTCCATTCAAGGCTTTAGAGGGGATTTACAGTGGAAAAAGCGAGATGGCGCGCCCGAAAGGATTCGAACCTCTGACCCCCAGATTCGTAGTCTGGTGCTCTATCCAGCTGAGCTACGGGCGCGCAGTGCGATGGGATAAAGAGCCGGGTTCGGCGTCCCATCGCATCGAAGCGGCTTCGTAGTCCGTTGCGGATAGGATTTCAAGCCGTTTCGAGCGGAAAAATAACAGTTAGGCGGCGGCCGGCCTTTTTGCCGATCCCGTAGCTTATCACAAGGCGCCGGAAGCATCGCGGTCGCGGCTGCGACGGACGCGCTCCTGCTCCAGCGACACGGGCGCATCCGGGAGCCTGATTTCGAAATGGGCGCCGATACCGCGATCTTCACGCAGCTCCAGCGTGCCGCCATGAGCGCGGACAAGTTCCTGCGCTATCGCCAGTCCGAGACCGGTGCCGCCAGCCCGCGCCGAGCCCCTGAAGGCGGAGAACAGGTTCTCACGCGCCTTGGCCGGAAGGCCGGGGCCGGTGTCTTCGACGCCGATCAGCGCGGTCGTGCCCATGCGTGCCGCGGTGATCGACAAGCGCTTCACTGTCGCCGGATCGGTGTCGGCGCGCATCGCCTCGACGGAGTTGCGACACAAATTCATCATGACGCGAAACAGTTGTTCGCTGTCGGCATCGAGCTCGAAGTCCTCGGGAATGCTGACCGAGAATTCGATGCCGGAGGCGGGATCGATGCCAAGCAGCTCCTCGACATCGCCGACAATGGGCGCGAGCTTGACCCGACGCCGGCTCGGCGCGGCCTCCCCTGCCCGGCCATAGGAAAGCACGTTTTCAGAATAGGAGACCGCGCGATCGAGCGTGCGCACCAGCTTCGGCGCAAAGCGCTGTACGGCCGGATCGCTGACCGACGACAGCCGATCCGACATCAGTTGCGCGGAGGCCAGAATATTGCGCATGTCATGGTTGATCTTGGAGACGGCAAGGCCGAGATCCGCGAGCCTCTTGCGATTCTTCAGCGTCTCCTGCAACTGGCCCTGCATAGACGCCAGCTCACGTTCGGCGATGCCGAGTTCGTCGTTGCGGCCGGAAGGCACGATGATCGCATTGGGGTCTTCGGGCATCATCCTGAAGGTCAGCATGGCGCCGGTCATCCGCCGGATCGGGCGGATGGCGATCCGGTTGATCGCCAGGAAGACGAGGCTAGCGGTGATCAGCGAGATGATCAGCGAGAGGACGGCGACGTTTCGCGCATAGATCAACATGGCTGCGCGCAACGGCTGGTCTGGCAGGATCAGTTCGATCATGTTGTCGCTGTCGCCGATCGGGCCATAGGCGCGAATATAGCGGTCGCCGCCGAAGAGCAGCGTATCGAAGGTGTCGCGGATCGCGCTGACGGCGCTGAACTCGGCGACATTCACCTCGGAATGGATATCCGGCATCGTGTCGCTCAGCCGGATAAAGCGGGAGCGCTCGCCGAGCTTCAGAGCGATCGCCATCGCCCCGGTGGCCATCAGGACGTCGTCCTGCGCCTTCAGGGGCAGTTCGAGGTCGGCATCGGATGCGATGAGGACGCTGGCGGCGGCGGCCGTGTTCACCTTACCGGCAAGCCATGTCATCCGGAAATTGGCGACCGACGGGACGAAGATCAGCACTTCCGCGATCATGACGAACAGGATCGTCAGCAGCAGGATCTTAGCGGACAGTCGCCGGCCGGGCCGGAATTCGACCCGTTCGGGAGTTTGCGCTGGACCGGTCTTCGTCATGATCGGCGAAGTCTAGCCGAATGACCTTAAGAAAGCGATCAGCCGCCGCACTACCGGCTTGCGCGCGAGCGGCGCTGAGAAGGAGGTCGCCGCGCGTTTGGTCATTTCCGTCATCGTCGGATAGGGCGGGACAAAAGCGCGCAGATCCGAAACCTTCATCTTCTTGGCCACGGCCAGCGCAAAGATGTTGATCATCTCGCCGGCGCCGGCGCCGACAATGTCCGCGCCAAGAATGCGGCCCTTGCGATCGGTGATCAGCTTGACCATTCCGTCCGTCTTGCGCTCGGCCTGGGCGCGATCGTTTTCTGCATATGGCCAGCGCAGGACGCGAATGATGCGATGGCGCTTGCGGGCTGCATTTTCATCGAGGCCGACATGGGCGAGTTCGGGATCCGTGTAGGTTACCCAGGGGATGATGTCGCGATTCTCCTTGCCGGGAACGCGAAACAGGATCGACTGGACGACGAGCGCCCCATGATAGCCGGCGACATGGGTGAATTGCAGACCGCCGGCGACGTCGCCGATTGCGTAGATTTTCCGGTTCGATGTCAGCAGGGCGCGATTGACCTTGATGCCCTTTTTATCGTGCTTCACGCCGGCCTTGCCGAGGTCGAGCCGGTCCAGGTTGGGCTTGCGGCCGGTGGCGACGAGGATGTGCGAGCCCGTTACCTCGGCTTCGCCCCCCTCGGTCTCGTAGCGGACAATAAACCCGGAGCCTTCGCCGCGCGACACGCCGGCGACCTTGGCCTCTTCATGGATAGATATCCCCTCGCCGCGAAGCCGGTCGAGCACCAGGGCGGTCAGTTCCGGGTCATCCTTGCCGAGCGCCCTCTGGCCCTCGATCACCGCTACTTTCGAGCCTAGGCGGCGATGCGCCTGCGCCATCTCCATGCCTATGGGCCCGCCGCCGATGACAATCAGGTGGTCCGGCCTCTTTTCGTTTTCGAAGATCGTTTCGTTGGTGAAATAGGGAACCTCGCCGAGGCCGGGGATCGGCGGCACGAAGGGTGACGAGCCGGTCGCGATTACGAAGCGGCGCGGCTTGATGACAAAATCGCCCGCCGCAAGCGTCTCGCGATCGAGAAAGCGGCCGTATTCCTGGATCACGCGGACGCCCATCGCCGTGAACCGCTCGACGGAATCATTCGGTGCGATGGCCGCGATCACCGAGCGAACATGCTCGATGACGCCCGGAAAATCGACATTCGGCTCGACCGATTCAATGCCGAAGGTTTCGGCATGACGCATCGTGGCCGCCGTTTTGCCCGCGGCGAGCAGCGCTTTGGAGGGTACACAGCCATAGTTGAGGCAATCGCCCCCCATCTTGCCGCCTTCCACCAGAACGACCGGTACGCCGAAAGCAGCGGCGGCAGCGGCAACGGTCAGTCCGCCCGAACCACCGCCAATAACGCAGATATCGGGTTTCAACTCTTCAGGCATGGAAATCTCCAGTCGGGGCGGCCAATCGGTGACGAGAAACAGTCTTAAGCGCGCCCGGCGCGAAAACGTTTGATTACCGGCGGAATGGCAGCGACCACCGCCAGCGCGAGGAAGGCCAAGGTGATCTCGGTCGTCACAAGATCGGACACACCGACATCCTCGCCCGCCTCTTTGGCGGCAAGAAGGACGCTGTCGATACCCTGACCCAAATAGGCATAGGCAAAGGTGCCCGGAAGAATGCCGAGAAACGAGGCCGAAACATAGGTTCGCAGCGACACGTTGAACAAGGCCGGCGCGATATTCATCACGAAGAAGGGGAAAATCGGGGCTAGGCGCAAGACCAGGAGGTAGGAGAAGGCGTCTTCCTCAAAGCCGTCGGCAAGGCGCTTAACGCGGCCGCCGACACGTTCGCGCAGAAAATCACCAAAGGCGCTGCGCGCGGCCAGGAAAATCACCGTGGCGCCGGCTGTCGCCGCGAAAGCGACCACGACGCCGCCAACCAGCCAGCCGAAAAGAAAACCGGCGAAGATGGTCAGGATCGACGCGGCCGGAAAGGAAAAGGCGACCGCCAAAGCATAGGTGACGGCGAAGCCGATGACTGACAGGGCGTAGTTGGCTTCGACGAAGCCCATCAGCATTTCGCGACGTTCGGCGAGGAAGGAAAGCGAGAAAAAGCGCTGCCAGCCCATCGCATAGGCAAAGGCCAGCCCGGCGAGAATGACCGCGATCGGGACGAAACGCTTCCACGCACCGGGGCGGCCGGCTGGCGATTCAGTTTCTGCCATGTCTATCGTCTCGTCTGTCACGCTTAAGATCCTCTTACCCGGAAACGCGCCGACGGGCACATCCGAGACCCGCATTTGGCGCTCCTGACGGTAAAGAACAATTCACAAACCATTGATGCCGGAGAGCGTGATCCCGGGCGGTTTTCGGCTCACGGAGGCGTGATGGCGCGGAACGCCCACGAGACAACGCCTCGGGCATTGACTTAGCGCGCAGTTTGAAGGATAAGCCCGCAACGCTCGGGCGCGTCTCCGGCGGCGTATTGATGTTGCGCTTCGCCATGTGAGATCAGCTTCCCAACACGACAATTCAGACTAGGGCCGCCTTTACGGCGGAAAGTACGATGAAACGCACCTACCAGCCTTCCAAACTGGTCCGCAAGCGCCGCCATGGTTTCCGTTCGCGTATGGCGACGGTCGGTGGACGCAAAGTGCTCGCTGCACGCCGCGCCCGCGGTCGCAAGCGCCTTTCGGCCTGATCCCGCCTAAAGACGCGAAGATGCACGACCCGGCCCCGTATGCCGGCTCGGATGATATTCGCGCGCGCAAACCCTATGGCGTTTTGCGTAAACGCTCCGAATTTCTTGCAGTGCGCCGTGGAACGAAGGTCCGCGGCGCTTTTGTGCTTGTCGAGGCGGTCGAACGCGAGGACAAGAACGAACCGCGACTGGGCCTGACCGTTTCGAAGAAGAACGGCAACGCGGTCAAACGCAACCGGATCAAGCGGCGTCTGCGCGAAGCGGTGCGGCTGAGAGGCGCGGGTGACATGGCGGTTGGAAATGACTATGTGATCGTTTCAACGCCCAAGGCGCTCGACGCGCCTTTCCAGGACCTTTGCTCGGATGTCGCATCGGCATTCGCAAAGGCAAACAAGAAACTCCTCCGCCGCCCAGACGGCGCGCAAGACGACCGGAAATCGCACGATGGAAAATAACCGCAACCTGTTCATCACGATCATCCTCTCGGTGGTGATCCTGGCGGCATGGCAGATTTTCTACATCGGTCCGAAGATCGAGGCCGAAAAGCAGGCGCAACTGGAAATCCAGGCGCAGCAGGAAACGACGACCGAACCGTCGGCGACGACCTCGGAAAACACATCGCTGCCGCAGGCCACCGCAGGCAGCGGTGCGGTCGCGCCGAGCGAGGCGGCAAGCAGCGAAGCCCAGCCGGAAGCGGGCCGTGTCGCCATCGATACTCCGACCCTTACGGGTTCGATCAATCTGCGCGGTGCACGCTTCGACGATCTGAAGCTCAAGGACTATCGCGTCACGATCGCCAAGGATTCCGACATCGTCACCCTGCTCAAGCCGTCCAGCGACGTCGACGGCTATATCGGCGAATTCGGTTATCTCGGCGTTGACGGCGCACCGGCGTCCGACGCGGTCTGGCAGGCGCCCGAAGGGGCGACGCTCACGCCGTCCTCGCCTGTCGAACTGACCTATACCGCACCCAATGGCATCGTCTTCACGCGGACTATTTCGATCGACGACAACTACATGTTCCAGATCGATGATGCAGTGACGAACAATTCCGGCGGAGCTGTTGCGCTGCAGGAATATGGCCGCGTCACACGCTATTCCAAGCCCGCCAAGCCGCCGATCTATGTGTTGCATGAAGGCCTGATCGGCGTGACCGGTGAAGACGGGCTGACCGAGATCAAATACAACAAGATCGAGGACGACGGCACGGTCGCGGTTGGCAAGTCGACCGATGGCTGGCTTGGCATCACCGACAAGTACTGGGCGACCGCGATGGTCCCGACCGGGGGAGAAACCTTTCAGCCGCGCTATTCGTATTTCTCCGAGGGCCGCCCGCGCTACCAGTCTGATTTCCTTAAAGACCCGGTGACGATCAATGCGGGCGAGACCGTCCAGTTCGACAATCTGTTTTTTGCCGGGGCCAAGATTTCGAGCCTGCTCGATGCCTACAAGGAAACCTATGACATCCGCTTGTTCGAGAAGCTGATCGACTGGGGCTGGTTCTTCTTCATCACCCGGCCGATGTTCCACCTCATCGACTTCCTCTACAATTTCTTCGGCAATTTCGGCGTGGCGATCCTGGTCACCACCGTTATCGTCAAGGCCGTCTTCTTCCCGCTCGCGAACATGTCCTATGCCTCGATGGCCCGCATGAAAGTCATGCAGCCAAAGATGCAGGAGCTGAAGGAGAAGTACGGCGACGACCGCGAGAAGATGCAGAAGGCGATGATGGAGCTCTACAAGACGGAGAAAATCAATCCCGTCGCCGGCTGCTGGCCAATGCTCATCCAGATTCCGGTCTTCTTCGCCCTCTATAAGGTGATTTATATCACCATCGAGATGCGCCACGCGCCGTTCTTCGGCTGGATCCAGGATCTTTCCGCACCGGATCCGACACATGTCTTCAACCTGTTCGGCCTGCTGCCCTACGACCCGTCGGCGATCCCCGTCATCGGAACATTCCTTGCCATCGGGGTTTGGCCGCTGCTCATGGGCATCACCATGTTCCTCCAGATGCGGATGAACCCGGCGCCGCCGGACCCGACACAGGCGATGATCTTCAACTGGATGCCGCTCGTTTTCATGTTCATGCTGGCCAGCTTCCCGGCGGGCCTCGTGATCTACTGGGCGTGGAACAATACCCTATCGATCATTCAGCAAGGCGTGATCATGAAGAAGAATGGCGCCAAGATCGAGCTGTGGGACAATCTGCGAGGGTTGTTCGGCCGAAAGAAAAAGGCCGACGCGACCGAATAGCGCCAGATGCCTTGAACACCGAAAAAGCGGGCCGCCAGGTCCGCTTTTTTGTTATCCGGCGTTCGGTCGAGCGGCAGCGCTCCGTATCTTGCTGAAACTCTTTTGTGACTTGCCTCGTCTTCTCGGTCGGAAGCTGACAACAGAGGAGGTACTTCCAATGAGCAGACAGATCGCCAAAGCACTGTTTCTATCGACTGCGCTGGCTTTTGCCGGTGCATCGACAACCGCGCTCGTGCCCACGACAGCAATCGCACAGGAAACCCCGATGGTTGGCGGTGCGCCGATGTACGCATCCAAGAATATCATCGAGAACGCGGTCAATTCGGCCGATCACACGACGCTGGTCGCTGCGGTGAAAGCCGCCGGGCTGGTCGAGACCCTCTCGGGCGAAGGCCCGTTCACGGTATTCGCTCCGACCAACGCAGCCTTTGAAAAACTGCCGGCTGGCACGGTCGAAACCCTTCTCAAGCCGGAGAACAAGGACCAATTGACCAAGATTCTGACCTGCCACGTCGTCGCGGCGAATGCGATGTCGGATGCTATCATGGGCATGATCGCCGACGACAATGGCGAGCACCCGGTCCAGACTGTTGGCGGTTGCGTCTTCACCGCGAAGATGGACGGCGACAACATCGTCATCGTCGATGGCCAGGGCAACGAGGCTACCGTCACGATTCCGGACGTCGAACAATCGAACGGCGTCATTCACGTCATCGACACCGTACTTTTGCCAGCCGCGGACGAGGGCATGAAGTCTGAAAACGCGATGGACGAAAGCTCGACCGGCGACGGCAAGATGATGAATGATACCGCAATGGCGGACGAAGATACGGTGATGGTTGGCGGCGCACCCATGTATCCGTCCAAGACCATTGTCGAGAACGCGGTGAACTCCAAGGACCACACAACGCTGGTCGCCGCGGTGAAAGCCGCCGGGCTTGTCGAGACCCTCTCGGGCGAAGGCCCGTTTACGGTCTTCGCACCGACCAATGCGGCCTTTGAAAAACTGCCGGCCGGCACGGTCGAGACGCTGCTGAAGCCGGAGAACAAGGATCAACTGACGAAGATCCTGACGGCCCATGTGGTGGCCGGCGATCTGTCGGCGGATGAGTTGCGGCGTCTCGCCCGCAAGCATGGCGGCCGTTACAATTTCAACGCAGTCAGCGGTGACGCACTGACCGCGGTCGTGAAGGGGCGCAGCCTCTACATTTTCGACGAAGCAGGCGGTGCGGGCAAAGTCACGATATCCGACGTCAACCAGTCGAACGGCGTGATTCATGTCGTCGACGATGTCCTGCTGCCGAAGTGAGACGCGATACTGTCAAACCAACGCCATGACCACCGGCTCCCCTCAGGGGAGCCGGTTTTTCATTGCGGGTTTCTGAACAATAGCGTTTCCCGCTTTCATCGTGAAACAGAACACGGTAATTGCGCGGGATGACCCGTGAGCCCCCGATCCAGGACAATACCGAGAGCCTGACTGCCTTTCCGCTGCAATGGGATTTCATCCGCGGCGTGCCCGCCATGAAGTTCCTGCCGCCGGAAGGGCCGCCCGAGGTCGCTTTTGCCGGACGGTCCAATGTCGGTAAATCGTCGCTGATCAACGCAGTCGTCGCCAAGAAGGGCCTGGCACGCACCTCGAACACGCCAGGTCGCACGCAGGAGCTCAATTTCTTCGTGCCGAGCGGTTATGCGGGGTCGGCCGACGACCTGCCGCCCCTCGCCATTGTCGACATGCCGGGCTACGGCTTCGCCCAGGCACCCAAGGCCACCGTCGACAACTGGACGAAGCTGGTCTTCACATATCTCAGGGGACGCGTGACGCTGAAGCGGGTCTATCTGCTGATCGACGCGCGCCATGGCGTCAAGAAGAACGACGAGGAGGTCATGGACCTGCTCGACAAGGCGGCTGTCTCCTATCAGGTGGTGCTGACCAAGATCGACAAGATCAAGGAGGCAGGCGTGCCGCGCGTGCTTGCCGAAACGGCTGATCGCGTCAAAAAAAGACCGGCAGCCTTTCCTGAAGTGCTTACGACCTCGTCGGAAAAGAATGCCGGTATAGAGGAATTGCGGGCGGCAATGATTGTCGCCGCCCAATCCTAGAAATCGTCAGGCGGTTTCGCCCGGCTTGAAGGCCAGCGCCACGCCGTTGATGCAGTGACGCTTGCCGGTCGGCTGGGGGCCGTCATTGAAGACATGGCCGAGATGGCCGCCGCAGCGGCTGCAATGTTCTTCCTTGCGCGGATAGATCAGCTTGAAATCGGTTTTGTAGCCGACGGCATCCGGCAGAGGTTCATAGAAACTCGGCCAGCCAGTGCCGCTGTCGAATTTGGCTTCGGACGAAAAGAGCGGCAGATCGCATGCGGCGCAATGGAAAATGCCTTCGCGCTTCTCGTCATTGAGCGGGCTGGTGAAGGCACGTTCCGTCGCTTCCTTGCGCATGACGGCGAACTGTTCTTCCGTCAGAATCTTGCGCCATTCCTCTTCGCTTTTCATAATCTCGAACTCACCTTCCGAACTGTCTGCCAGAGCATAGACCGATGCGCCGCCAAGAAAAGCCGTCGCGGCGCCAAGGCCCATAAATGTACGTCGTTTCATAGCGGGTTCCTCCTTGGCTTTCCCGTGATATATGCAGGGGAGGCGTAGTTCGCACATCACGGTTCGAAACAATTTCGTGAAGACCCGGCGCCAGCTGAGAGAATTGCTGGCGCCGGTGGACCTTCCGACGGAGTTACGAAGCCGGAAGGAGAACGTGGTCGATGACGTGGATCACGCCGTTCGACTGCTTGACGTCGGCAATGGTCACCTTGGCCTCGTTACCCTGACCGTCCTCGATGACGATGTTGTCGCCATCCATCTTGGCCGTGAACGTGCAGCCGCCGACGGTCTTGACCGGATGCGCGCCGCCATCGTCGGAAATCATGCCCATGATCGCGTCCGACATGGCGTCGGCTGCGACGACATGGCAGGTCAGGATCTTGGTCAGCTGATCCTTGTTCTCAGGCTTGAGCAGGGTTTCCACGGTGCCGTCAGGCAATGCGGCAAATGCCTCATTGGTCGGCGCGAAAACGGTGAACGGGCCTTCCCCGGACAGCGTGTCGACCAGTCCGGCCGCCTTAACAGCGGCAACCAGCGTCGTGTGGTCCTTGGAGTTCACGGCATTTTCAACGATGTTCTTCGATTCATACATCGGCGCGCCGCCAACCATCGGGTTCTCGGCAAGAGCCGGTGCGGAAGCCGCGATGGTCAGGGCGGTCGAGACAGCAATCGTGCGAATAAGATTTCTCATGTCTAACTCCTTTTTTTCTCACGCCGGTGTGGCGTGGATAACCAAGGAGACGAGACGGGGCGAAAAAGAGTTTCAGCCGAGGTCAGATTTTTCTCAGATGGCCCGCCGCGATGATCGGGCCGGTCGGCTTGCCTTCGGGCGCTCCACCCGCGGGCTCCAGCGTGACGGCCAGCGTCAGGGCGTCGTCCGGCAGGCGTGCGATGTCGGATGGGAGCACTGTGCTGGTTGTCCCCTCAGGCGTCACCAGTCCAAGCGAGATCGGGTCGCGGTCGGCAACGATAACCCATAGTTCGTGCGAGCGCCCGGACGGCGGCTCCACACCGCCTGTACGGGTAATGCGGATGTTTCCGTCCGGCGCCTTCACCGCGAGGAAGGTCGCGTCGGAATCCTCGGCGGCCAGCGACGCAACAACGTCCTCGCGCGCCACGCCGGTCCCGATGTCCCTCATCACGAGTGTCCCGGCGAGGATCGCGACCATGGCGAACGAGGCGACCGCCAGGCCGCGCCAGAAGACAAGGCTGGTCCACAGCCCCGCATTGGCTTTCTTGTGCACAGGATCAACCGCAAAGAGCCGATCCTCTATCTTGCCGAATGTATCTGACGGGGGACGTTCCTCGCCAAAAGCCTCGTTCATGCCCGAAAGACGTTCCTCCCAAGCCGCCACGAGCATGGCGAAGGCGCGTTCTTCCTCGATACGCCGCGCAATCCGCGTGCGTTCCGCGTCCGGCAGGACGCCAAGAACATATTCGGCCGCGACAATATCGTCGTCGCGCTCGCCACCTTCATGTTCGTTTACGTCCGTCATGCCTCGAGGCACTCTCTAAGCTTGATCAGGCTACGTCGCAGCCAGGTTCTCATCGTGTTGAGCGGAACCGAATGCCGTTCCGCCAGTTCCTGGTACGAATAGCCGTCCAGATAGGCGGCGCGTACCGAATTTGCCTTTGCCTCTTCCAGCTGCTCTATGCAGCCGTCGAGGCGCGAGCGTTCCGAAGACGCAATCGCCTCGGATTCGGGCGATCGGCCCGGATCGGCGATATCGGCATGTTTGTCGATGTCGCTATGACCTGAGCGGCGGGCGCGAAGGCGATCTATGGCATGGTTGCGGGCGATGGCGACAAGCCACCCCATAGGGCTCGTTCCGCCTCCGGCGAACCGGTCCGCCCGATTCCAGATCTTCACATAAATGTCCTGCAACGCATCTTCGGCTTCCGTCCTGTCCCTCAATATACGAAGGGCGACGGCGAAAAGTTTCGAAGAAGATGCGTTATAGAGGCGTCGGAAGGCTGCGCGGTCATTCAAGGCCGTGCGTGCAATCAGGTCGGCGATGTCAGCAGCGTCGTCGATCACGCCTTCTCCCAAAATCAAAGGGCACAATTGCCCTCTCTAATGCAAAGAGATAGACGAAACCAAACGATTTCAAGTTACTGCCGGACTATGGATTTCATGAGCGACGAAAACGAAACCCAATCCCCACAGAGCGAAGCCCACATTCTCGCACGGGCGCTGCCGTATATGCAGCGCTACGAAGACAAGACGGTAGTGGTGAAATATGGCGGCAACGCCATGGGCGACGCCTCTCTCGGGCAGGCTTTCGCGCAGGATATCGCGCTGTTGAAGCAGTCGGGAGTCAATCCGGTCGTCATTCATGGCGGTGGCCCGCAGATCGGCGCGATGCTCAAGAAGATGGGCATCGAATCGAAATTCGAGGGCGGGTTGCGGGTGACGGACCGCGCCACGGTCGAGATCGTCGAGATGGTGCTTGCCGGCTCGATCAACAAGGAAATCGTCGCGATGATCAACGCGGCGGGAGAATGGGCGATCGGCCTGTGCGGCAAGGACGGCAACATGGTGTTCGCCGAAAAAGCCCGCAAGACGATGACCGACCCGGACAGCAATATCGAGCGCATCCTCGATCTGGGCTTCGTCGGCGAACCGGTCGAGGTGGACCGCACCCTTCTCGATCTGCTGGCGCGATCGGAGATGATCCCGGTGATCGCGCCGGTCGCGCCGGGACGTGATGGCCACACCTACAACATCAATGCAGACACATTCGCCGGCGCGATCGCGGGCTCGCTGGCGGCGTCACGCCTGCTCTTCCTCACTGACGTACCCGGCGTGCTCGACAAGAATGGCGAGCTGATCAAGCAGCTGACGATCTCCGAGGCCAAGGCGCTGATCAAGGACGGCACGATCTCCGGCGGCATGATCCCGAAGGTCGAGACCTGCATCGAGGCGCTGCAACGCGGCGTCAAGGGCGTCGTGATCGTCAACGGCAAGGTTGCCCATGCCGTGCTTCTGGAGCTCTTCACCGAGCACGGCGCCGGCACCCTGATCGTCCACGACAAGGCTTAAGCGGACCGATCACTCCACGGCGGGCTGAGGCGCTGCCTGCTGCCCGCCCTGTTTCGCGGCCTCCGGACGCGGGAGCAGCCTCACCATGACCGCGATGAGAACGAAGCCGACGGTGTTGAAGTAGAGCGCGCGCACCAGCCCTTCGCCATAGGCCGCATGGGTCGGCAGGCCGGATTGCATACCGAGGGCGAGTTTCGAGAAGAAAAGCTGCCCCATCAAGGCGACGCCCAGCGCGCCGCCCACCTGCTGGAACGATTGCAGGGCGCCGGATCCCGATCCGGCATCGCGCGGCGGCACATTCGACAGGACGGTCTGGAACATCGGCGCTATCGCAACGCCAAGCCCCAGGCCACCGGCAAGCAGGGGCACAGCGAACACCAGACGGTTGAGCGGGGGCTCGACGCCTGCGACCACGAAATGGAGCCAGACCATGGCGCCTGCGAGGAACAATGCGCCGGCTGTGATGCGGCGGCGCGGCCAGCGCATGCCGAGACGGCCAGAAACCAGCGACGCGCAGAGAACCCCAATCGAAAATGGCATGGTGGTGAGGCCAGACTGCAAGGGCGTCAAGCCGTTACCATTCTGGAGGTAGAGCGCGAGGACGAGGAAAAAGCCCGGGATCCCGGCGAAGAGGATCGTCGTCATGGCAGTCCCGATCAGGAAGTTGCGGTTGGCCAGCAACGCGAAGGGCAACAGTTGCGGTCCTCCGAGGCCCTGCTGACGGCGCTGCCAGAACACGAAGATAGCTGCAGCCGGAAGCGACGCCGCCATCATGACGAATGTCCAGACCGGCCAGCCGAGTTCACGTCCCTCGATCAGCGGGAAGATCAGCAGCATGACGGTGATACTCGCGAGCAGGATCCCGAGACAATCATTTTTCATTTCGGTCAAGCCCGGCATGCGGGGGATGAAGCGCAGCGCCCCTGCCACCGCGATGGCGCCGACGGGAATGTTGACCAGAAAGATCGGGCGCCATTCCAGACCCCAGATGTCCAGGTCGATCAGGAAACCTCCAAGAACCGGACCGGTTACCGAGGCGAGGCCTGCGGTCAGGCCGAACAGCGAAAAGGCCATTGCGCGCTCGCGCGGGGGAAACAGGACTTGCGCGATGGCGAGCGTCTGCGGCACCATCATCGCGCCGCCAACCCCCTGCAGGAGGCGTGCTGAAATCAGGAACGGCATGGACGTCGCAAGGCCGCAAAAGAGCGATCCGAGCGTGAAGACGCCGACACCCGCCATGAACATGCGAGGACGACCGATGATGTCTCCGAGACGGCCCAGCGGCAAAAGTCCGAGGGCGAAGACAAGGATATAGGCCGCGACAACCCATTCGATCTGGCTGCTCGTCGCATTGAAGGCCTTCTGCAGGCTCGGCATGGCGACGTTGACGATCGTCACGTCGATCAGGTTCATGAATTGCGCCATCAGAAGGACGAACATCGCGATCCAGCGATCGGGGCGCAGGTCTTCGGGCTGTGAAACCTGATCGGTCATGGTCATCTGCTTTCAAAAGAAACACTTGGCCCGGACCGCCGCGCGACGGCGGTCCGTCTGAGAATATCCGTGGGCCGGGTCCGGCCTCGCGACTCGACAATCTAGTATCAGAAAACCGTCAGCCAAGAACCAGCACCAGAATGCCCGTGACAATCAGCACGCAGCCGGCGATCTCCAGCCGATTGATATGCTCGCGGAAAATGAAGACGCTCGTCGAAAAGGCGAAGATCATCTCGATCTGTGCGAGCGCCTTGACGACCGCCGCCTGCTGCAGGGTCATGGCGGCGAACCAACCGAAGGACGCCGTCGCGCCCACCAGTCCGACAAGTGCCGAAATCTTCCATGCGGCGCGGATACGTACCAGCCCCTCGCGGTCGCGCCAGGCCATCCAGGCCAGCATGACCACCGTCTGTAGCGCGATCGCCCAGAGAAGCGTCGTCGCCGCCTGCACCGCGAAATTGGGATAGCCGAGCGACAGCGACGCCGCCCGATAGGAGACGGCAGAGACGCCGAACAATGTGCCCGATAGCAGGCCGATCCCGGCGGTGCGGGTAAAGACCGACGTCACCAGCGCAGCCGGCGAGAAGGCGCTGCGCGCGACCGAAATCAGCATCACGCCGAAGACGGATATGGCGATCGCGATCAGCGTCAACGGACCGACCGTCTCGCCCAGAAAGATCAGACCGAACAACGCCGCCTGCGCCGGTTCCGTGCGCGAATAGGCGGTGCCTACCGTGAAATTGCGGAAGGAAAAGAGGTGAAGCAAAAGGAAGGTCGCGGCTATCTGTCCGAGCGCTCCCAGGCTGACCCATGCGAGGAAAACCGGCGACGGTGCGGGTATCGGCGCGCCGGAATAGGCCGTCATGCCGAAGAGATAAAGCGCCGCGAAAGGCAAACCGAAACCGAAACGCACGAAGGTTGCGCCAGTGGTGCCCATATGAGCTTTCAGATGCCGCTGCAGCGATGAACGGATGTTCTGCAGAAAGGCCGCAGCAATGGTGATGACGATCCAGAGTTCCATGCGATATCCCCCTTGGGGCTCGCCCGCCACGGCGGCGGACATTTTCCGGTCCATCGCGCCACGGCGCAGCAGTTATACGGGATGTTCAAAATCGGCCGGCGAACCGCGGCCTCTCGCACAGTCTCAGGAATGCCGGCTCAGTCTGGCACCGGAAAATGCACCGAAGAATCGTGCCGGCAGGCGCTTGTGATCCTGCAGGATGACGGCATCGAATGCACAGCTTTCGGTGATTGCGAACATGATCACCGGGATTTAACACCGATTTTGCGAATGCGCCAATCCTCTCGCGGGCGCCGCAACAAAGTGCAATGACTTCGGGGGCAATTCGTGCTTTAGCGAAGGCATGACCAGTAGCGCCATCGCCGCCGATTTCACCCATGTCAGGGAGTGGGTGTTCGACCTCGACAACACGCTCTATCCGCATCACTCGAACCTGTTCGCGCAGATCGACGTGAAGATGACGGCCTATGTCTCGGAACTGCTGCAATTGCCGAGTGACGAAGCTCGGAAAGTGCAGAAGGATTTCTATCAGCGTTACGGAACGACGCTTCAGGGCCTGATGGCAAACCATGATGTCGACCCGGATGATTTCCTCGAGAAGGTTCACGATATCGACTATTCGTGGATCGACCCGGATCCGCGTCTCGGGGACGCGATCAAGGCGCTGCCGGGCCGCAAGTTTATCTTCACCAATGGCGATCGCGGCCACGCCGAACGCGCGGCGCGTCAGCTCGGCGTGCTCGACCATTTTGACGATATCTTCGATGTCGTGGCGGCAGACCTGGTGCCGAAGCCGGCGGCGGAGACCTATGACAAGTTTCGGGCGCTGCACCGAGTCGACTGCAAACGCGCGGCGATGTTCGAGGATCTGGCCCGTAACCTGACCATTCCGAAGTCGCTCGGCATGCGCACGGTCCTGATCGTACCCAACAATTTCAAACCGACTTTCTCGGAGATCTGGGAGCAGGACGGAGCTGACGATCACATCGATCACGTCACCGACGACCTCGCCGGGTTTCTCAACAGCGTCACCGGAAAGCCCGCTTGACGATACGTTTCACGTCGCTGGAAGAGCGGATCGATCACGCGGCACACCGCGTGCTCGACCGTTTACCGGCGTCAGGGATATCGGGATCCCTGATCGAATTCATCGTTTTTGGCCTGAAACAGGCCTGGGCCTGCCTGTTCGGCGGCATCATGCTGTTTCTGATCATGGCAACCCGGGTCGCATGGCCCGACGATGCATGGCTTGCCCGCTATGATTTCGTATTCCTCTGCGCGCTGGCCGTGCAGATCGCGATGCTCGCCTTCAAGCTGGAAACGGTTGGCGAAGCGAAGGCAATCTTCCTGTTTCACCTCGTCGGAACCGGGATGGAATTGTTCAAGACAGCCGCCGGCTCCTGGGTCTATCCCGAAGAGGCCTTTTTCAGGATCGGCGGCGTGCCGCTTTTCTCGGGTTTCATGTACGCGTCCGTGGGCTCGTATCTGGCCCGTGTCAGCCGCATCTTCGACTTTCGTTTTTCGGGATATCCGCCGTTCTGGACCACGGTCGTCATCGCTGTCGCGATCTACATCAATTTCTTCAGCCATCATTACATCGTCGACCTGCGCTACGGGATCTTCGCGGTCACCGCGGTGCTGTTCGCGCGCACATGGGTTCATTATCGCGTTTTCCGCTTCCGCCACAGGATGCCTCTCCTTCTCGGCTGGTTCCTCGTGACGCTGTTCATATGGTTCGCCGAGAACATCGCCACATGGTCACATGCCTGGCTCTATCCCGCACAGCAGGGCGGCTGGACGCCGGTATCGACCGCCAAGATCGGCTCGTGGTATTTGCTGATGATCATCTCTTTCGTACTCGTAACACTCGTCCATCGGCCGAAAGCGATGGCTAGCGAAAGCACAAGATGATTTGACTCCCGGCCCGTTTGGCCACACGCTTATTGCTTGTCGACAGGGCTCTGGGGAGGGTTGGACATGAAGTCATTGATCGGGAAGGCCATTATCGCGGCCGTCGCGCTCGTGTGTACGGCGGCGCTCGCCAAGAACGCCCATGCCGCCTGTGCGGCCGCGGAAGGCAGCGGCACCGGTTACAACACCGCCCATGCGAGCCAGCTGGCGCAGTTCGACGCCATGCGCAAGATGCCCGGTGCGGCAGTCCGACAGGCACAATATTCCCAGCCCGCCTGCTATTATCTCGACAATCAGAACGCCGCGGTCGATCTCGTGCGCTGCACGGTGACGGCGTCGTGGTGCACGACACCGCCGCTGCCGCAGCCGCCGGGGACGACGGTCGGCTTGCCGCAGCCGACACTCCCCCCAAACAGCGGCGGGCGGGCCTGCAGCCAGTTGCAGGCAAGTGCGACAGCTCCATCGCTGTCGCAAGCGCGCACCACCGTCTACCGCTCGATGCGGCGGGCATTGTCATCCCGCGGCACGCCAGCGGGCGCACCGGGCGTGATCGTGCGTGAGCCGGCCTGTCTCTATCAGGAAAACCGGAACGCCCGCGTCGACCTCGTCACCTGCAAGATGACGGCTGTAGCCTGCCGCTGACCGGAAACAATTCCCCTAGGAAAACTTACGGATTCGTAATTTGATTACAGATGTTTAACTAACACATTCCATAAATTACATATATTGAGAGACATCACTCAATGAAGGGGAAATCCTATGTCTCTCACCCGCATGGCCGTCCTGGCCGCAATGACCGCAACTCTGATGTCAACCGCCGCTCGCGCGGAGACGTTCACCGAGCACTTCATGTCCAATTGGGATCTTGATTCCAACGGCGCCGTGACACTGGAGGAAGTTCGCGAACGCCGGGACAGCGTCTTCTCGGCCTTCGACGCCAACGAGGATGGTTATCTCGATGCCGAAGAACGCGGCGCGATGTCGGAAATGCGCGACACCGAGCATGCATCCATGGCCGAAGAAGGCATTGAGCGGCCGCGCGGAATGGGTCACGGCCAAGGTAATGGAATGGGAGCCGGCATGGGTCGCGGAATGCAAGGTCATGGCAATGGCCAGGGCATGCAAGGCCGCGGCATGGGCGGACAGGGGAATGGCGGGCAGTTCCGCATGAACGCGGAAGCCGGCATGCATGACGGACGGATGCTCGATACAAACGGCGACGGCAAGATCGGCCACGATGAATTCGTCGACATGTCGGAGCGCTGGCTTGCCCGGCTCGACGTCAATGGCGACGGTCAGATCTCCGAACAGGATTTCCGATAAGCTTCACTGATATGCCGCGCGATCAATAGACGCGCGGCGCCCTTCTGGCCCTCTCGGCGAGTTGCGCCAGACTTTCCCGGCCCGGGGCGTTCTGTCCCGGCTTCCCGGCACCGTAGCCCGACGACAAGAGATATTCCTCGAAACTCTTCGGCCGCTTGTCGGCATGCGCCACCGGCCGGTCCTTTTCCTGCTGGCGGATGATCACATCGTCCAGGCTCACCTGTCCCGCAAAACTGCCCATCTTCGCTCTCCATCGAATCGCCATGAATCGATAATGCGCGAATGTGACGGCAGGTTCCGTACGTCAAATGCCGTAGAAGTTCTGCACAAGTTCCCACGCTTCTTCGCCGCTATCGACCGGATCGATCAGCGCCGCGTCGCCCGGCGAGATCGTGCCCTGCTCGGCGAGGAATTCGAGATCGATCGCCTTCGACCAGAAATCCTTGCCGAACAGCAAAACCGGCACCCGCTCCATGCGGCCAGTCTGGATCAGGGTCAGCGATTCGAACAATTCGTCCATCGTGCCGAAGCCGCCCGGGAAGACGGCGATGACGCGGGCGCGCATAAGGAAGTGCATTTTGCGGATCGCGAAATAATGGAAATTGAAGCATAGTTCGGGGGTTACATATTCATTCGGTGCCTGCTCATGCGGCAGGACAATATTGAGGCCGATCGATTTGGCGCCGACATCGGCCGCGCCGCGGTTGCCTGCCTCCATGACGCCCGGCCCGCCGCCGGTCACGACGACAAATTCCTCGCCGCCGGTCGCCTTGGAGTGCTGCGCGCAGAGCCGCGCGAAGGCGCGGGCCTCGTCATAATAGCGCGCATTCTCCTCGAGATTGCGGCGCTGGGTTTCGTTCTTGGCCGCCCAGGCTATGCCACCCGGCTCGGGAATGCGAGCGCCGCCGAAGAGCACCGCGGTCGATTTGATGCCGTGTTCCTGAAGCATGAGTTCAGGCTTCAGGAGTTCGAGCTGCAGGCGGACCGGCCGCAACTCCTCCCGGCACATGAAATCCGTGTCGTCATAGGCGAGGCGATAGGCCGGGGCTCGCGTCTGCGGCGTGCCGGGCACGGCCCTTGCGCGGTTCCTGTCCTGGCCGGACGGGATCAGCGGATCCCAGACGTCACGATTTCTTTTTGCGTTCATTCAACTTCCCCAGTGTTCTCGTCCCGTTTATTGGGCGCAACGAATGGCCGCGATCCTCCAGCGACATTGCGCCGTCGCACCTCCGCATTGACCACCGCCGCAGCATTCGCGTAGGTACCCGGCGTTATTTACGGCGCTCGCCGCGTCATTCTACCCGCCGACAAGGAAACAATTCATGACCGCCCACGATCTCGCGACGCTGGAAACCACCATTGAGTCCGCCTTCGAGGCACGCGACGGCATTTCGACCGACACGCGCGGAGAAATCCGCGACGCCGTGGAGGAGTCGCTTAACCTGCTGGACAGCGGCAAGGCGCGTGTCGCCGAGCGTCAGGCCGACGGGACATGGAAGGTCAACCAGTGGCTGAAGAAGGCCGTGCTCTTGTCTTTCCGTCTCAATCCGATGGAAGTGATCTCCGGCGGACCGGGAAACAGCGGCTGGTGGGACAAGGTTCCGTCCAAGTTCGACGGCTGGAATGCGCAACATTTCGAGAATGCGGGCTTCCGCGCCGTGCCGAATTGCATCGTGCGCCGTTCGGCTTTTGTCGCCAAGGGTGTCGTGCTGATGCCGTCCTTCGTCAATCTCGGCGCCTATGTCGACGAGGGAACGATGGTCGACACATGGGCGACCGTGGGCTCCTGCGCCCAGATCGGCAAGGGTGTGCATCTGTCCGGCGGCGTCGGCATCGGCGGCGTGCTGGAGCCGATGCAGGCCGGCCCGACCATCATCGAGGACAACTGCTTTATCGGCGCGCGTTCGGAGGTGGTCGAGGGTTGTATCGTGCGCGAGGGTTCCGTGCTCGGTATGGGCGTTTATATCGGCAAGTCGACCAAGATCGTGGACCGCGCCACCGGCGAGATCAGCTACGGCGAAATTCCGCCCTACTCCGTCGTCGTTGCCGGCACCCTTCCGGCAGCCAAGCCGATGGGCAATGGCGCAACCGGACCTGGCCTCTACTGTGCCGTGATTGTCAAGCGCGTCGACGAGAAGACCCGCTCCAAGACCGGCATCAACGAATTGCTGCGCGACTGAGCGCATGACCGGCGCGCCGGATCATCCGCTGACGGTTCGTTGGGTCTTGTTCGGCTTTCGCGGCCGTATCGGGCGCAAGAGCTTCTGGCTGGCGGCTTTGCTGATGATCCTCATCCAGGCCGCGACCATCGCACAGGTCGTTTCCATTCCGGAAGAGAGCCCCGCCTTCGTGCTTTGGGGCTTCGTCATCCTTGCGGTCTGGATCGCGTCGGCCTGGGCCGCATTCGCGTTGGCATTCAAACGTCTGCACGATATCGGCCTGCCCGGAATTCTCGCCTTCGGCCTGTTGATCCCGGCGGTTTCGATCATCGCTTTTCTGCTGTTGGCTTTCCTGCCGGGAAGCCCGGATACCAACAGGCATGGCCCGCCGCCCTTTCCGCGCGCCTGATCACCATCCGTTAAAGCAAAACGTGTAAGATGCGTGCATGGCTTATCGGACGCTCGACAAGGACCGGATCGCCGCGACCGCCGCCCTGCTGGAACGGCGGATCGGCGAGCGCTTTCCCGATTCGAGCCTGCGCAAGGTTGCGAAGGAGGTCGTGGAGCTTGCCGGAGATATCGGCCGGCAGACAGCCGATCTCGAGAAGCCTATCCTTTGGCTGCGCGGCCTGACCATCCTCACGATTGTCGCCGCAGCATCGATTTTCGCGCTGGTCGGCACGGTGCTTTCCTTCGACCGGATCTCGACGGGCGCCTTCGATTTCGTACAAGGGCTGGAAGCCTTTCTGAACACTGCAGTGTTCGCCGGCGTCGGCTTCTGGACGCTCGTCACGCTCGAGGAGCGGTTCAAGCGCAAGCGGGCATTGGACGGCTTGCATGCGCTGCGCTCAGTGATCCACATCATCGACATGCACCAGCTGACCAAGGATCCTGCTGTCCTCCTGCAGGGCTTCATACCCACGCCGAGTTCGCCGGCACGCCGTCTCTCCCCGCCGGAGCTGACACGCTATCTCGACTACTGTTCAGAGATGCTGTCGATCACCGGCAAGCTGGCCGCCCTCTATGCACAGGCGCTCAATGACGACGTCGTGGTCAATGCGGTCAACGACATCGAAAATCTGGGCACCAATCTCTCGCGCAAGATCTGGCAGAAGATCATGCTGGTCGGCGAAGAAAGGATCCGCCCCGCCGCCTGAGGCGACAGGCGCGAACTTCTGTCAGATTGACGCTGCCGCCGGGCGCCGATACAGCAACCGCCATGATGCCCCACGCCGTTGACCCCCTCGCCAATCTGCAAACGCTCATACGCTGCCCCTCGGTGACTCCCGATGACGCCGGTGCTCTTTTCGCGCTGGAGCAAATGCTCGCGCCCATGGGCTTTGCGGTCGACCGCATGACATTCGCCGAACACGGCACGCCGGATGTGGAAAACCTCTATGCAAGGCTCGGCGAGGACGGCCCGCATCTGATGTTCGCGGGTCACACGGATGTCGTGCCGGTGGGCGACGAGGCGGCATGGTCGCACCCCCCCTTCGCCGCAGAGGTCAGTGACGGCATTCTCTACGGGCGCGGCGCGGTCGACATGAAGGGCGGCGTCGCCTGTTTCGTCGCGGCCGTGGCGCGCTACATAACCAAGAATGGCCCGCCGCCCGGCTCGATATCCTTCCTGATCACCGGCGACGAGGAAGGTCCCGCGATCAACGGCACCGCGAAGCTACTGCAATGGGCGGCCGACGAGGGCGAGCGCTGGGACGCCTGCATCCTCGGCGAGCCGACCAATCCCGATACGCTCGGCGACATGGTCAAAATCGGACGGCGTGGCTCGCTTTCCGGAACGCTCACCGTCATCGGCACTCAGGGCCACGTCGCTTATCCACATCTGGCCGAAAATCCGCTGCGCGGCATGGCGCAACTCGCCGAGGCGCTGCTCGATCCGCCGCTCGACGCCGGCACGGAGAATTTCCAGCCCTCCAATCTCGAAATCACAACGATCGACACGGGCAACCCGGCCACGAATGTTATCCCGGCCAAGGTGAGCGCGGGTTTCAACATCCGATTTAACGACACCTGGACAGTCGAAACGCTCGAGGCGGAGATTGAAGATCGGCTGGCGCGCGCCGCAGCATCGGATCGACTGCGGCCCGGCAAGGACAGCCAGATACGTTACGAGCTGGACTGGAAGAGGCCACCGAGCCCGGTGTTCCTGACTCGCGACGAAGCACTGGTTGGCGCCGTGACATCGGCGATCGAAACCGTCACCGGCCACGCGCCAGAGATCTCGACCTCCGGCGGCACATCCGATGCCCGTTTCATCAAGGATTATTGCCCGGTGATCGAGTTCGGCCTTGTCGGCAAAACGATGCACATGGTCGACGAATGCGTGGCCGTGCCGGATCTCGAACTGCTCACCGACATCTATGAACGCATGATCTCAGACTGGTTCGCGGGCCGGGCATGAATTTCCTCGACTATGCGCTGCACCATTTGAGCTGTATCCTTCGCGTCCTCAGGGGAGATGTGGCCGCGCTTGGCGACATGGACATTTCAGCGGATGGCTTCTGGCGTTCCTTCGAGGCGTTTCCCGCTGCGCTGCCCGCGCTGTTTTTCGCATGGGTCGTCGAGGCGCGGCAATTGCAGGCGCATGGCGTCTACGGGTCGATCTCCTCGATGATCGTCCGCATGGCGATGCTCGAGATCGTCTTTTGGATCCTGCCGGTCATCGTGCTGGCATTCGTTCTGCGGGCGATGCGCATGACGCGGCGGTTCACGCATCTGATCGTCGCCAGAAACTGGCTGTCGGCGCTGGTCAGCTATCTGTTCGTCGTCATCCCGCTCAGCGAACTCGTCGCCGGCGGCGGACAAGAAAACGCCCTCTCGGGCTGGCTGACCCTGGGCGCCATCATGCTGATGCTCTGGTTTTCCGTGCGCGTCACGCGTATCGCCCTCAACGTCCAGGTGATGACGGCGATCGGCTTTGTCGCGGTCGAAACGACCCTTACCTACCCGCTCGCCTTTTTCGCCTATGGGGCGGTGGGGTTGTATCCAGCGGTGTAAAGGCGACGTCGTAATCCACTTTCGCCAGATAGAGGCCGTGCGGCGGGGCCAGAGCGCCGCAGCGCTGGTGATCGCGCGCTTCCAGAACTTCTTTCACTTCATCCTTCGTCCAACGATCCTCACCGACCAGTTTCAGCGTGCCGACGATGGACCGCACCTGGTTGTGAAGGAACGACCGCGCCGAAAGCCGAACCTCGACCAGTTCGCCAGATCGCGAGAACTCGATCACGTCGAGCGTCTTGACCGGCGATTTCGACTGGCACTGGGCGGCGCGGAACGTGGTGAAATCATGCGTGCCGAGCAGGAGCTTGGCGGCGTCCTGCATGGCGGCGATGTCGAGCGGGCGTCTCACCCACCAAGCGCGCTCGCGTTCAAGCGGGATCGGCGTGTGGCGGTTGAGGATGCGGTAGAGATAATGCCGATTCCTCGCCGAGAAGCGCGCGTGGAACTCCTCGTCCATCTTCTCAGCATCCAGGATCGATACACATTCCTCGGCCATGATGAGATGCGCGTTCATCGCCTCCATGACACGAAACGCGTCCCAGTCACGGGTCAGGTCTACATGGCAGACCTGGCCGATCGCGTGGACGCCGGTGTCGGTGCGCCCCGCGACATGGACCGTCACGTCCTCATGGGCGAATTTCCGGATCGCCTTTTCCATGGCTTCCTGCACCGCGTAGCCATTGGTCTGGCGCTGGAAACCGACATAGGGCGTGCCGTCATATTCGACGGTCAGGCGATAACGGGGCATGGGGCTGCTCAACTCTCAATTCGGGACGGCTTCTAGAGCGCCGGCGTCAAGGCGTCCAGTTTCGCTAACGCGGCATCCGATCTGATTGGAACAATCAGATCGGTAAACTTGCTGCGCCGGCTTTACTTGTGGACCGAAAAACTGTCCGATCACGATTCATCTTGATCGGAAACGGTCTAGCGGACGCCATCGATTGACGCCCCCCGGAGAAAATCGGCCGCGTTGAGCGTCCTGCCGCCGGCCTTTTGCAAGGTCACGAGTTCGACCGCTCCGTCGCCACAGGCAACAGACATGCTAATGCCTGAAATCGCGAGCGTTCCGGCCTCGCCGACAGACGCATCGCCAAGGCGGCTGCGCAGCAGCTTGACGCGCTCCCATTTGCCGCCGAATTGCATCTCGCACCACGCACCCGGAAAGGGCGACAGGCCGCGAATGTGGTTGTGGACGTCCGTCGCGGGACGCGACCAGTCGACCCTGGTCTCGGCCTTGTCGATCTTCGAGGCGTAGAGGACACCCTCTTCCGGCTGTGTCATCAGGGTGAGGCTTCCCCGTTCCAGCGTGGACATGGCGCGCACCATCAGGTCGGCGCCGCGTTGCGCCAATGCATCGTGCAATTCGCCGGCGGTCATGTCGGGTCCGATCGCGATCCGGTCCTCCAGCGCGATGTCGCCCGTGTCGAGGCCCTTGTCCATCTTCATGATCATCATGCCGGTCTCGGCATCGCCGGCCATGATCGCACGCTGGATCGGGGCGGCGCCGCGCCAGCGCGGCAGCAGCGAGGCGTGCCCGTTATAACAGCCGAGCCGGGTGCCGTTCAGAACGGCTTCCGGGAGCAACAGGCCATAGGCGACAACGACCGCCGCGTCGGCGTCGAGTTCCCGAAACAGCGCCTGTTCCTCTTCGGATTTCAGGCTCTTGGGCGTGCGCACCGGAATGCCGAGCGCTTCCGCTTGCCGGTGAACCGGCGATTTCGTCAGTTCAAGGCCGCGGCGGCCGGCCGGGCGCGGCGGCTGCGTGTAACAGGCGACGATTTTATGGCCGTGGGCGGTGAGCGCGGTCAGGGTCGGCACCGAGAAATCCGGCGTTCCCATGAATATCAACCGTAATGACACTTTCCCTCGCAGATGTGATCGGAATCGTAAAATTCGAACTTTCGTAAAAAGGCGATCTTAAGCCGCTTTGCAAATACCGGGTTAACCCAACAACTCCAGGAGATTCGAACCGAAATGGCGCATCCCGGATTCGGAAAGCGCAATGCAAAGCGGATCGACTTGACCACCGACAAGGCGATCAGGGTCCATTCGGACTATGTGAGGAAAGCGTCGCCACCCGGCCGGAAGCCGAAGAAGCGTCCGGCGCTGGCGGAGCGGATCGTCACATGGCTCTCCTACTACACGCTGGTCTTCGTGACGATCGCCACCTACGCGCCCGATGCGGCTGCATCCGCCATCTGCGGGCTGAACCAGTTGGCCGCAAATCTGGTCTGATCGATCAGAGCCGCGTCGTGCCGCGCTGTCTGGCGAGCTTGGTGAATTTCTTGATGACCATGTCGCGCTTCAGCTTCGAGATATGGTCGATGAACAGCACACCGTTGAGATGGTCTATCTCGTGCTGCACACAGGTCGCCAGCATGCCATCGGCGGAGAGCGTCTGCTGCGCACCGTCACGATCGAGGTAATTGACCGTCACCGAAGCGGGACGCTCCACCTCGGCGTAATAGTCCGGAATCGACAGGCAGCCTTCCTCGTAGATCGAGACATCGTCGCCGGTTGCGACGATCTCGGGATTGATGACGACGAAGGGGCTCTTCTCCTCGTCATCCTTGGAGACGTCCACGACGAGCATGCGGATCGGCTCACCGATCTGGATGGCGGCCAGACCGATACCGGGCGCGTCATACATGGTTTCGAGCATGTCGTCGGCGAGGCGGCGCAGATCGTCGTCAACGCGCTCCACCGCCTTGGACGGCTCGCGCAGGATCGGATCGGGAAGGAGAACAAGCGGTTTGATCGTCATGGTGGCGCTCAGGTAAGGCCTGGACGTTGCGCCGTCAATCTCCCGCGCGGCCGGGCCACCCTCGATGGGTGGATATTCGGACGGGCGCGAATATCTGACACGCCACGGCGAATCGCCTAAATATGGCTGATGAACCCCGCACTCGATCTTTCGCAGCCGGTCGTCGCGCTTGGCGGCACGGTTTTCACCCTCGGGCAGATGCTTGCCGGCGCAGGCGTATTGCTCGCGCTGATCGTGCTCTGGATCGTGATCGCCGCGCGCCGAAACGCACGACATCGCGCGGAACTGCTTGAGGAAAGCCGGCAGCGGACCGCCGAGGCCGAGGCGCGCATGGCCGAGATCCTCAAGGCGCAGTCGGAAATGCATGGCCGTATGGCCTCGATGGCGGAAATCTTCGGCTCACGGCAATCGGAGCTGAACCAGGCGATCCACCAGCGGTTCGACACGATGTCGAACCGGCTCGGCCAGTCGATGAGCGAACAGCAGAAATCGACGCATGAGAATCTCGCCAAGTTGCAGGAGCGGCTGGCGGTGATCGACACAGCTCAGTCGAACATCCAGAAGCTCGCGACGGACGTCGTGCAACTGCAGTCGATCCTTTCGAACAAACAGACGCGCGGCGCGTTCGGTCAGGGGCGGATGGAGACCATCATCGCCGACGGGCTGCCGATGGACGCCTATTCCTTCCAGTCGACACTTTCCAACGGAAACAGGCCCGACTGCATCGTCCACATGCCGAACGACGCGCCGGACCTCGTCATCGACGCCAAGTTCCCGCTGGAAGCCTGGAACGCGATACGCGAGGCTTCGGACCCCAACGAGGCGTCCGAAGCCGCCAAGCGGTTCCGCCGCGACATGGAAGTCCATATCAAGGCGATCTCGGAGAAATACCTGATCGCCGGCGAGACGCAGGATACGGCCTTCCTGTTCGTGCCCTCGGAATCGATCTTCGCCGACATTCATGAACATCACGAGGCGATCATCCAGCGCGCCCACCGCGCACGCCTCGTCATCGTTTCGCCGTCCCTGCTGATGCTTTCGATACAGGTGATCCAGGCCCTTCTGAAGGATGCCCGGATGCGCGAGCAAGCGCATCTGATCCAGACGGAGGTGCTGCGCCTGATGGAGGACGTATCGCGGCTGGACGACCGGGTGCGCAAGCTGCAGACCCATTTCGGCCAGGCCTCGAAGGATATCGAGGACATCCTGGTCTCCTCCTCCAAGGTTACCAAGCGCGGCCAGAAGATCGAGGCGATGGATTTCGAGAGCGAGCGGGCGGCGATGGCGAAGTCCGCCGCCGAAACGGACAACGCCAAGATGGCCGACAGCAAGACCGGGCAGTTGCGGCTCAGGGTCGTCGATCCGGAAGACGACTAGGCAGGAACGGGCTGTCCAGCACGACGGCTTCCATCGCAGCCATCACTGCGCGGCGCATGCGCTTCATCTCTTCATCTCCTGTCGCGAGTGACGTGATCAGCGGCAGGCCCGGGCGGGAAGACGCCCAGCCGGCGACATGGACCTCACTTGATGCCGGCTCCAATTGGCGAGCCAGATCCCAGCTCACGCAGTCGATGACGGCGTAGTCCGCCCTGCCCTCGGAGACGGCGCGGATCGATTCGCGATGGGCACCCGTCCAGAGAATTTCACTCTGCGCCGGCATGGGGAGGCCAAGGTCTTCGCAGTCATAGACGAGCGTCACGTAGCCGGACATGGAGCCCGGTTCGTTGGCGGCGAGGCGGCCCGTCAGGATTTCCGGCGCTATGACTGCTGCACCGCTCTCCGGCACCGGCATGTCCGCGCCCGGGTAGCGGCGGATGACGGCGCTGCGATAGGTGCCATGGCCGCAGCCGCGGGCGTGGTGGACCGGCGTCGCGACATAGCGGACGCGACCGTTCAATACCGTGGCCAGGGGTTGCGAGCAGGTTTCGCCGATCAAAAGGTCGGGCGATAGCCAGAGCGACGGGAGATCGCCACCGCGCGTCAGTTGTCCAGGGGCGTCGAACCCTTCGGCTCGCAAAGCGTCTCGCAAGCGGGCCCAGCGGGCGTCGATCTCGGCGCGGCGCTCGGGCCAGTCATACATGGGCAGCGTGGCGATCGGCGGCATGATCCCGTTCTACGGCAAGGCGATGGCGGCGAGAATGCCGCTCAGCCGCGATCTGCTTTCGCGGGGACGACCGCATTGCAGCCGATCTGCGGGCCGGCGGAAAGGCCAACCGGATGGAAACTGCCGGCCGAAACCGGCGCAGGGGCCTCGCCCGTCCGCAAGGCGGGGTGAACCACCGGCTCCTTGGCGCGGAAGGCGAAGGCGCGAACGATGTCCCAGTAACCGGAAAAGACATAGCCCCCGTTGCGCTTGCGCCATTCGGCGCTTTCGGCGCGGTAGAGGCCCGGCAGTTCGTACCACGCCGCGCGAGGGCGCTTGTGGTGGACGTAGTGGAGGTTGTTGTTCAGGAACAGCAGTCCGAAAATCCCGCCGCGTTCGATGATCACGGTGCGCCCGTTCGGATCGGTCTCCCACTGGTGCTCGCAATAGGTGCGGATCGCGATGATCGACATGCCGCCATAGGCAACTGTCAGATAGGCGAGCGGATGGATGCCCATCACGCCCCAGACAATCCAGACAAGGACGGCGAGGACGGCGGCATGGTTGAGCCAGGCCTGGCGGACGCCGCGTTCGCCGCGCAGGACCCTTGCCGGCTCGGAGGCGAGGAAACCGGCAATCATAAGGCCTGGCCCGAGGATCAGCCGGCCGGCAAGCGTGTTGTTGACCTTCAGCAGGAAGCGCAGTGGCGCGCCAAGGCCACGCCATGTCACGGCGGAACGGTACCAGCTCTCCGGATCGTCATAGGGATCCGTCAGCCGCTCGTCATTGTGGTGGCTCAGATGCATCTGCTTGAACCGCCGATAGGGATAGACGACGCCGAGCGGCAGGCCGACCAGCAGTTCGTTGAGCGCGGCGCTGCGGGTCGGGTGACCGTGCAGGGCTTCGTGCTGCAAGGAGGAATGCAGCGCGGTCGCCACGGTCATCATGCCCAAAGCGAGAACGGGAAATTGCGGAAAGACCACCAGGCCACTGACAAACCACAGGCCATAGCAGGCTGCGAGCATGGCCACGGTCGGCCATTCCAAATGCTTTAAAACTCTCATCTTTTGCCCCCGGAGGCCTTACAATGCCTCCTGACAAAAACGGGAGAAACGAGTCATTGGTGAAAATCTTTTGATTTTGCTTCACTGATTTGCCATTTGTTTATTGAAGTCAACAAACGCGTAAAAAACACCACAATGCCGCCACCCATCGACAAGCGAGACGCCTCGCGGCTTTTCCGCGACCGGCTCGGACAATTGCTGGCCCGTTCCGGCCTGAACCGCTCGGCCTTCGCGGCGGGCGTCGGCATCGACCGGTCGGCGCTGACGCAATTGCTCGCCGGCGAGGTGACGCGGCTGCCGCGCGCGGAAACGCTGATCCGCATTGCCGCGGAACATGGCGTGAGCCTCGACTGGCTGCTCGGCCTCAGTCAGGCGGAGGATGTCACGGCGGCGATCAAGCAATCGCTGGAACTGGAGGAGGCGCCGGACGATCGCGGCGAGCCGCTGCTGGAAAGCTGGCACGCCGAGGCGGCGGGAACGAAGATCCGCTATGTGCCGACGACGCTGCCGGACCTGCTGAGGACGGAAGCGGTGATTTCCTATGAAAGCCGCGAGAACAAGCGCACGCTGACGTCGCGCCTCGACGAGGCGCAGGGGCGCATCGCCTATACGCGCCGGCCCGAGACCGACATGGAAATCTGCATGCCGGTTCAACGGCTGCACGACCTGAAGAGCGGCACGGGGATATGGACCGAGCTGCCGGAAAAGGCCCGGCAAAGCCAGCTGGAGCACATGGCGGCCCTGCTGGAGGAGCTCTACCCGTCGCTGAGGCTCTATCTCTATGACGGGCAAAGCCATTTTTCGGCTCCCTATACAGTGTTCGGACCGTATCGCGTCTCCGTCTATGTCGGGGACATGTATCTGGTGCTGAACGCCAAGGACGCGGTCGGCGCGATGACGCGGCATTTCGACAACCTCATCCGCGCCGCGACCGTTCAGGCGCATGAGGTGGCCGGGTGGCTTCAAGACCTCGCGGCCAGGAACTAGCGTATCACGCGGATCAGGTCGTTGGATGGAAAGCAGGTCGGGCTGCGGCCGTTTTTTGCCTGCCAATCGCCGATGGAGCGGCGTGTCTTGTAGCCCGGCAGGCCGTCGGCGCCGCCGACATCATAGCCCATTTTCTCCATCGCGCGCTGCATGTCGGCGATGTCTGAGCGCAGCATGGTGTCGGTGTTGCCCCATGCGGCCGAAAACCGGCTGTCGCCCCATTGGATACGGTCGCCGGCGTGGCCGACGAAGAGCGCATAGAGATCGCTCTCGTTATATTCCTTCAGCACGTAGAAGTTCGGCGTGACGATGAAGGCCGGGCCGTTGCGGCCGGCGGGCATCATCAGGAAGCCGTCGCTGCGCGCTTCGTTGGCGGGAAAGGGTTTGCCGGAAACTCGCTTGATGCCGAGCTTTTCCCAGTCCGAAATACGCTTGCCCCGATCCGGCCCTTCCAGCGCGCAGGAGACCGAGGACGGCACGGTGACCTCGAAGCCCCAGTCGCGACCCTGCACCCAGCCGGACTGCTGCAGATAGGCACCGATGGAGCCGAGCGTGTCGGGCACCGAGTTCCAGATGTCGGGATGGCCGTTGCGGTCGAAATCAACGGCGTATTGCAGATAGGAGGACGGCATGAATTGCGGCTGGCCAAGCGCACCGGCCCATGAGGAGCGCATTTCCGACGCCGACGCGCGGCCAAGCTGGACGATCACCAGCGCATTGATCAGTTCACGGCGGAACAGATCGGGCCGCGTCGACATGAAGGCCTTGGTGCCGAGCACCTGGAAGGCGTCATGCGGGATCTTGACCTTGCCGAAACCGGATTCGCGTCCCCAGATGGCGACGATGATGCGGCCCGGAACGCCATAGGCCTTTTCGACCGCCGCAAGCGTGGACGCATGCTGCCGGGCAAGCGACCGGCCCGTCGCCGTGACATAGCCCAGATTGCGCTCGTTGAAATATTTAGCCGGAGCGGAGAACTCCGCCTGGCGCATCTCGCGCGGCGGTTCCTTCGAACCGGGCGCGACGAGGCCGGGAATGTCGGTATTGAGGCGTTTAGCCCCCATGGCCTTGTCGAAATTGGCGCGCGACACGCCGGCCAGCTTCGCCTCGGGCCAGATGGTCCCTTCGAGGAAGGCCTCATATTGCGCCTGCAGCGATTGCGCTGTGGCGGGCGCGGCGATCAGCAGCGCCGCGAGCAGAAGGAAGAAGCGGACCATGCGATGCGTCAACCGTCGTTCGCGGAGCTCAGGTCTTCGGGCCTGACGCCCTCGACCGCCTGCGGATCGCGCATATGGCCGTTCGCCTGCAGCCATTCGCGCAGGATCTGACGGACGGCCTCGCCCCGCGACGCCGTTTCCGGCTTTCCCGCGACGAAGGCGTCCAGCCCGTTGAGAACATCGCGCGGCAGTGTCGTGCAGACTTCTTCGGACCCGCCCTGAATTTCATTGGATGACATTTTTTCCCTCCGGCCTTTCGCGACTCTATGCAATGCGATTGTGGCAGGCAATGTGGCGCGATGGATAGAGATTTGGGGAAGGCGCCGGGCATTCATCGCCCCAATTGACCGATCGTTTTCGATTGGCCGGCTGCGAGCCTTATCTCGATCTACGCAACTTCAAAGAACCCGGGCTAAGCCCAACAAATTTGTCCCGCCCGTAAGCTTCAGGCTCCGCCTTCGCTGGCGGGCCCCTAAAGCGCGACCGCGCGTCGGCCACTTT